>Ga0007827_10000069_pt1 | contig 34882 bp, 43 predicted proteins | sample CryBogCBE16Jul07_FD_60332 | JGI IMG/M metagenome (GOLD analysis project Ga0007827, IMG submission 60332) | Freshwater microbial communities from Crystal Bog, Wisconsin, USA - CBE16Jul07 | ecosystem: Environmental > Aquatic > Freshwater > Lake | place: Crystal Bog, Wisconsin, USA | collected...
CTGATCATGGCCAACACTGCTGGCACATCGCAAGCGCCTGCCGGAACGACTTTGTCGGCCATTTTGGATTATGACATTGGATCCACGCAGGGTCAGATCATTTATCGCAGCGCATCTTCTTGGACTGTTTTGAACCCAGGCTCGTCTGGTCAACTCCTGCAAACTGGCGGTGCTGGTGCCAATCCATCGTGGGTAACTCGTCCTAGTGCAGGTACTGTTACGAGCATTGATGTTTCTGGTGGGACGACTGGCCTGACCTTTACTGGCGGGCCAATCACCGTCTCTGGCACTATCACAATGGCTGGAACATTAGGAACGGGCTATGGTGGAACGGGTCTCACAAGTTTTACAAATGGCGGCGCTGTTTACGCTTCTTCTACTTCTGCGTTAACAACAGGAACACTCCCCACCGCGTCCGGCGGTACGGGTGTTACGTCGTTCACATCAAATGGTGTACTGTATGGTAACGGGGGCGGCGGTCTTCTTGTGACTGCTGCGGGGACAACCGGCCAAGTTCTTGTTGGAAATACAGGCGCGGCCCCTTCTTGGGCATCAACAGTACCTTCAACGGCGGCGGTAACATCGTTTTCTGCGGGAACTACAGGTTTAACACCCAATACGGGGACTACTGGTGCTGTAACACTGGGCGGTACACTTGCTGTCGCAAATGGTGGAACAGGAACAACCACGTCTACGGGGTCCGGATCTGTTGTTTTAAGCACAAGTCCAACGCTTGTTACCCCCGCTTTGGGTACTCCATCCGCTGCTGTTTTGACAAATGCAACAGGATTGCCGCTTACAACGGGTGTTACGGGTGTTTTGGGCGTAACAAATGGCGGTACGGGCGGAACGACATTTACATCCAACGGCGTTATTTATGGCAACGCTGGTAGCGGGCTGCAATCGACTGCGGCTGGCACAACGGGTCAGGTCTTGGTTGGGAACACTGGTTCCGCGCCGACTTGGGCGACAACTGTACCTTCAACGGCGGCTGTCACTTCATTTTCCGCGGGTTCTACGGGCTTAACACCCAATACGGGGACGACTGGCGCTGTAACACTGGGTGGTACACTCGCTGTTGGATACGGCGGTACTGGATTGACGTCGCTTACGGCAAATGGCGCGTTATATTCTGTTACGGGTACATCAATTCTTTCCGGAACTCTGCCTGTTGCATCGGGCGGGACTGGCGTTACAACATCAACTGGATCTGGTTCCGTTGTTTTAAGCAATAGCCCGACACTTGTTACCCCATCTTTGGGGACGCCGTCTGCTGCGGTGTTAACCAACGCGACTGGGTTGCCGTTGACAACGGGTGTAACGGGCACATTGCCTGTCTCATCCGGCGGTACGGGCGCGACAACGCTTACTGGTTATCTTGTTGGCAATGGAACAAGTGCAATTACAGCAGTTGCGACAATTCCAAATGCTGGATTAACCAATTCAACTGTTAAAATTGGGACAACAACTATTTCTTTGGGTGCAACAGTTACTTTTTTAAGTGGTTTAACTCAGATTAACTTAACACAAGACCCACCTTTAGCGCTGAGTGCCGCCACCAAACAATATGTTGACAATTCTGTAGCGACCCTTTTGGGTGCTTATATCCCGACTTATCATGCTAATGTTTCATACGCCACAGCGGCTGCTTTGGGACAATACTCTTATGTTTTTGGGGCCGCAGGCGTCGGAGCAACAATAACAAATAATACTACGCAAGTGCCTTTGGTTATTGACGGTTATACTTTTACAGCCGCAGATGTTACAAATGCCACGCGCGTTCTTGTTAAAAATGAAACTTCTACCAGTAGCGGGGTAAATGGCATTTATGTTGTCACCAATCAGGGTTCTGCTTCTACAAATTGGCAATTAACACGCGCAACTGACTTTAATACCGTTGGTACTGGATCAAATTATATTCAGGCTGGCGCAACTGTTTATGTAACGTCAGGGTCAACACAAAGTGCAACGTCATGGGTTATGACCCAAGCCGCGACAATTAGTATTGGCACTACGGCAATGCCTTGGTTGCAAGTCCCCACGCTTCCCACAACGAGTGGTGGTACGGGCCTTACGACATTCACATCTGGCGGAGCAGTTTACGCAACGTCAACTTCTGCGCTGACAACGGGAACGCTTCCCATAACATCTGGCGGAACGGGCCAGACAACAGCGGCTGCTGCATTCAATGCTTTGTCGCCCATCACCTCCACTGGTGATTTAATCATCGGCATCGGCACACAAAGTGCAGGCCGCCTTTCGATTGGGACCAACAACTATGTTTTGACATCCAATGGCACAAGTCCAATTTGGGCAGCATTGCCATCAAGCGTTGCATCATTCCAGACATCATTAAGCGGCTTGACGCCTTCCACATCCACAACGGGTGCTGTTACGTTGGCTGGCACACTTGGCGCAACAAGCGGTGGCACAAGTCAAACAACTTACGCAACGGGTGACATTCTTTATGCCTCTGCCAGCAACACCTTATCTAAGCTTGGCATCGGCACAACGGGTCAAGCACTTACGGTTGTTGCAGGTGTTCCAGCATGGTCGTCTTTAAGTTATAATGCCAGTTATCTTGTTGTCGCAGGGGGAGGCGGCAGTGGTGCTGGAGGCGGCGGTGGGGGTGCTGGTGGTTTATTAGCTGGAACAGCAACTTTAAACATTGGAACAATTTATTCTGTGGTGGTCGGCGCTGGAGGCGCTGGCAGTTCCTCAAGTTCAGCGGCGACTGCAAGCGGCACAAATTCATACATTAGCCAAATTTTAGTTATTGCAAATGGCGGCGGCGGCAGTGGCATTGATACTGGCTACCCCAATGGATTTTCTGGTGGTTCGGGCGGTGGAGCAGGACAAAATGTTTCTGGGACTGCGACTGGTGGTTCTGGGACTACAGGACAAGGAAATGCTGGAGGCAATCAAGGGGGTAGTTCAAACTTTGGCGGCGGTGGCGGCGGTGCAGGCGGCGCAGGAAGTGCAGGAAGCGGCACAACCAGTGGCAGTGGCGGCTCTAGCGTTAACTCATCAATAACTGGTTCTTCTGTTGCTTATGCTGGAGGCGGCGGGGCTGGCGCAAGACCCGGCAATACCGCGGGGTCAGGTGGCGGCGGCGGGGCTGGCAATGGTGGTGTAAGCGGGGCTGCTGGTGGCAATGGAACTGCAAATACTGGCTCAGGTGGCGGCGGCGGTGCTGGCTACAATTCGTTTTCTGCTGGCGGAAGTGGCGGCTCTGGCGTTGTTATTTTTTCTGTTCCCACAGCCAACTATTCTGGCGTTACAACCGGATCACCAACTGTAACAACATCAGGAAGCAACACTATTATTAAATTTACTTCTTCAGGGAGTTACACAGGATGAGCATGGCCGATGACATAACTCAAGCGCAATTAAAAAAGCTCTTTGACTATGATGCCTCTGGTACATTTGTCCGAAAGCTTAACGGAAAAATTGTGCCTAAAATTCTGTCTAAAGGGCAACGGTATTTAAGGGTTTCAATTGAAGGGAAGCCTAGAGCTTTGCACAGAGTCATTTTTTGCTGGCATCATGGATACTTTCCAGATGTAATCGACCACATCAATAACGACAGACTTGATAACCGCATTGAAAATCTTCGGGCAGCGTCTCAAGCTGAAAATTGTTTAAATAGCAAACATCGTGTTTTTAGCAGCTCTCCATATAAAAATATCCACAAACAATCATACCAAACAAAATCTGGTGTTGTTGAAAGGTGGACCGTGCAACTTTCGATAAATGGTAAAAAAAAGTATTTTGGATCATATGATGATATTGAACTCGCCAACCTTATAGCTATTGAGGCGCGAGATAAATATCACGGCGCGTTTGCAAATCATGGAGGAATATGATGTCCCACTTCGCCAAGTGCCTTGACGGCAAGGTTGTTCAAGTTATTGTGGCAGAACAAGATTTCTTCAACACTTTTGTTGATGGTTCACCCGGAACATGGATTCAAACATCTTATAATACCTTTGGGAATCGCCATCCTGAAGGTCGGCCATTGCGCGGCAATTATGCAGGTATTGGTTTTACATATGATGCAACGCATGATGTTTTTTATGCTCCTCAGCCAGACCCGTCTTGGACATTGAACCAGACGACGTGGTTGTGGGAGCCGCCTGTCGCGCAACCGAACAACGAGGAATTAAGTGCAATCAATCCAAATATTCCTTCTACTCTTGCTCCTTACTTTTAAGCCCAAGTCATCGGCTGGGTCTAGTGCGTTTTATATGGAGTTGTAAAATGTCGTCGAATAAGAACTTTTGTTATGTTTAATATTATTTACACATGGACGATCACGCAGCTTGATTGTTACCCGTCCTATGCGGGACAGGCTGACGTTGTGTTTACGGTGCATTGGACATACACAGGCACTGACGGAACAGCCACATCAAGCCTCAATGGCACGGTTAATTGCCGGTACATTGCTGGTGCACCATTTACGCCCTACAATGAATTGACACAGGATCAAGTCATCGGCTGGGTCGTAGAAGCACTTGGCCCTAGCCAAATCGCCACATATCAAGGTATAATAGCCAACGAAATTGGCATCCAAGAAGGCCCAACTCCCGTAACGCCTCCATTGCCATGGGTGAAGTAAAATGACCAGTTCGTACACAACCAATAAGGGTTTGGAAAAGCCAGGATATAACGACTACGTTAACTCGTGGAACGTGCCGCTCAACAGCGACATGGACGTGGTTGATTCGTCCTTGGGCAGCACTTATTCGATTGCGCTTACGAACGCCAACGTCAATTTGACGCAAACCAACTGCCAGAATGCCCGCATTAAGTTGACGGGCCTTCTGTCGGCAAACGTCACCATTTACTTTCCATCCGGTGTCGGTGGCTTTTTCATTGTTCAAAATGCCACCACGGGCGCTTATACTGTCACTTTGGCCTCTGCTGGCGGCGGCACTTATGTGACAGCATCTGGTGGTGGTGGTATTACGCAAAGCACGTTTATCTTTTCGGACGGCACAAACATCACTTTTGCGGACGACGTGCGCCTGCAATTGAATGCTGGTACGGGTATCTCAATCACGTCTGGCACCAATCCGACAATCAGCAATACGGGTGTCCTGTCCTTCAATACCCGCACGGGTACGGTGTCGCTGACATCGGGGGACGTTACAGGCGCATTGGGGTATACACCGCCAACACCTACTGGATCTGGTGCATCTGGCACTTGGGGCATCAATGTTACGGGTACGTCCTATAACATTACACAGTATACAATTAACCAAAGCGTTGGTACGGGCAATACGCCAAGTTTTACTGGCCTCAATGTTACTAACGGTGACTTGTATGTTTACCGTACAGGTGGAACTACAGGCGTTTTGTATCTTGGTAATAGTGGAGCGCGGTATCTTTATTATGATGGCTCCAACTATCAAATGTCCGGCGCTGAATTATACGTCAATGGTGCCCTTGCTCTAAATACTGGCAATTACAACAGCTACGCACCCACACTGACGGGTACGGGAGCCTTTGGCACTTGGGGCATTAACGTATCTGGCAATGCCGCTACGGTTACCAATGGCGTGTATAACAATGGCGGCACATACGGCATCAACATTTCCGGCAATGCTGCAACTGTTACCAATGGCGTATACAACAACAGCGGAACTTATAGCATTAACATCACGGGCAGTTCTGGTTACGCATCGACTGCCGGGACTGCCAGTACAGTTTCTGGCGGTTATGTTTCCGCTGTCTATGCCGGTTCGGGCATTTCGGTTAATGCCAACCAAGGCGCGATTACTATCTCGTCCACACTTGCTGGCGGCACGGTAACATCCGTTGCAACAAACAACGGCCTTACAGGCGGCACAATCACCACAACAGGGACATTGGGCATAAACACAAACAACTCTGGTGGTGTAGGAGCTTATGCAGTTTACTTTGCGCCCAATAGCGGCGCGTTTACACAAAACGGCACATATTCTGCTGCGTCTATGGGGCAAAGTGCTGGAACTTGGCGTTGCATGTCAATCCAAGCGCAAATTACAGGTATTACATGCGGAACAGTAACTATGTCAGTCGCATTATTTATAAGGACTGTTTAAAATGGTTGTAACAGACGTTAAAAGCCCAGTTTACGCAAACGCAGAAAACACGCAAATAAATTGCAATGTAAAGTTTGAAGAAATTCCTGAATATTTTCCGTTTACTGCATCACCAACTGATCCTATGGATTATGGGCGTGAATTGTACGCACAACTTGTAGCTGGACAATGGGGCCAGATAGCACCTTATGTTCCTCCTGCGGCTCCGATAATTGATCCCGCAAAACAAGTTGGACCAAAGGTGCTGTAATGTTGCAATCAAAACCATTAGAACTTGGTAAATTAAAGGGCACTATCTACGACTTTCCCAATGTGGGAGACGAACTCCCGCTTCATGTTCATACGGAAGATGACGTTCATATTTCTATCTGTGCGAAAGGTTCTATAAAAGCCTTTGGCGAAGGATGGGAAACTATTATATCTTCTGGTGCAGTACTTGACTGGGAAGCCGGTCAATATCATGGGTTCATTTCACTTGAACCTAATTCTAGACTTGTAAACATCATAAAGGGTTAAACATGAATATCAATCTTACTTTGACTGTCGATGAATTGAACTACATCTTGAACGCTGTTGCGGCTCGTCCGTATGCAGAAGTGAAGGATTTGGTTGAAAAGATTCAAAAACAAGGTGCTGAAGAACTTGCAAAAGCTCAGGCTTCGCAGGCTCCAGAGCCTCCCACACAGTAATTAAAAGGGTGCAGCCATGATCGGCAAGCAAGAACACGGCGCCACATTAGACGCCGCTTTGGCTGGTGGGGCCATAACGATGCCCTTATGGGCAGCGGAATTAAACTTTTGGCTGCACCTTTTTATGGCAATAGGCGGTTCAATTTTAATTGCCTATCGTATTTGGATTTTAATTAAAAAATCTTATAACGGGGATTAAATGAAATGGATCTCGGCGTATTTGGAAAGTTGATTGAAAATGTGGCACCCACTATCGCAACCGCTTTGGGCGGCCCAGTGGCCGGAATGGCCGTCAAGGCACTGTCTACGGCTCTCTTGGGTCACGGTGACGGGTCTGAAGACGACATTAGAAATGCGCTGGCAAATGCTACCCCTGACCAAATAACGGCCATCAAAAAAATCGATGCCGATTTTAAGGTGCAAATGAAGTCGTTGGACATTGATCTTGTGAAGATTGCAGCCGATGACCGCGCGAATGCACGCAATTATGCCATTCAAACACATGACTTGACCCCTCGCGCATTGGCAGTAGTCATTGTTGTTTGTTATGGCCTCGCTCAATATTTCTTGTTCACGCATGTCATTGACGCCTCAATGAGGGAATTGGTTGCCCGCGTTTTGGGGACGATTGATGGCGCCTTGATGCTTGTCCTTTCGTATTATTTTGGCAGCAGCCACCAACATTCTTCCAATGGAGAATAAAATGAATTTTGTGGGTGAAGCCAAAAAGCTTGTGTCGGCTGACTTTATGACTGTTGCGGATGAATTGGATGTCGATAGCGCGGCCCTGCGGGCTGTGTTGACTGTTGAAACAGGCGGGAGTGGGTTTGATGCTGCGGGACGTCCTAAGGCGCTGTTTGAGCGTCATTACTTCTATAAATTCTTGGCTGACAGACCAGATATTCAGGCTGACGCCGTCGGGCGTGGTCTTGCGTACCCTAAGTGGGGAGAAAAGCCTTACCCTAAAAATTCTGACGGTGTTTACGCTGAAATTAGTGCTGCCTGCGACATCGATTTGGACGCGGCTCTGCGATCAACTTCGTGGGGTTTGGGCCAAATTATGGGCAATAACCATAAAATGGTGGGTTTTGATACAGCAGAAGATATGGTCAAAAACGCCATGGAGTCGGAACTGAACCAACTTCGGCAAATGGCGGCATTCATCAAGGCAGCGGGGTTGCTTGATGAACTTCAAAATAAAAATTGGGCTGCATTTTCTAAGGGTTATAATGGCCCTCAATATGCACAAAACCAATATGACGTAAAATTGGCTGATGCGTACAACAAGTTTGCGTGATATACTCCGCGAAATGCTAACACGGGCGCTAAAACATGACAACGGGCTTAACATATTCTCAGTATGTCACGCAGATAGCGACCATGGCCGTTGTGCCAGAGACAGACCCTAATTACGTCATTATCTTGCCGCAGATGATCACGTTTGCGGAAAACATGATTTGCCGCGACTTAGACTTTTTATCTACGCAAGGCTCGCGCACCTATACAATGACGACTGGCGTTAGCCAATTAACGATCCCGACGTCCGACTTCATCACCATACAGACCGTGTCGGTGACGTCGGGAACCAACACCATTCCTCTATTGCCGGTGGCCAAAGAATACATTCAAAACGTGTATGGCGGCAGCGGCTTTAATGGCCTCCCGTCACTTTTTGCCGTGTATGGTGGCGACTTGGCCACGACCGGCAACACAAGCCAATACATCATTGTCGCGCCATGGCCCGACCAGAACTATCCCACGCTGATTACGGGCACCATGCGCCCCGCAAGCTTGTCGGCGACAAATACGACCTCCTTCATTAGCACATACCTGCCAGACCTCTTGATCATGGCTAGTATGGTTTACATATCCGCATACCAACGCAATTTTGGCCGTGCGAATGATGATCCGCAAATGGCCATCACTTACCAAGGTGAATACCAGAGGTTGCTGTCTGCGGCTCAAGTGGAAGAGGCACGCAAAAAATTCCAAAGCGCCGCGTGGACGTCTTATTCACCTGCTTCGGCAGCTTCTCCGACAAGGGGATAAGCCATGCCCCACGCCGCCCTTAAATTGATACCTGGCGTTGATACACAAAAGACGCCCGCATTGAATGAAGTCGCTCTTTCGAAAACCAACTTGATTCGGTTTTTGCCTGACCGGTCAGGCCTTGGTTTGCCACAAAAATTGGGCGGTTGGACAAGATATTACCCCAACACAATTGCGTCGCCAGTCCGCAACATGAAGGCTTGGCAAGACTTGAATGGTGTGCAACGTCTTGCTGTTGGAGCCGAATTATCTTTGTCTGTTATTTATAACGGCATCAACCAAGACATTACGCCAAAACAAACTATTTATGTTTTGATTCCACCGTTTACGACAACGTCCGGATCGACCGCAATCTCAATGAAAATTAACTCAAGTCTTGCAAACACTTACAGCTATATTTATTATGTGACGCCTGTATCTGTCGGCGGTGCAAAACTTTTCGGTGCCTATACAATTGACAATGTCATTGACGCCAATGACTTCCAAGTCAATGCCGAGACGCCCGCAACATATACAAACGTGCAAACTGCCACGATCAGCAATGCGTCGCCTGCGGTTATTACAGTTGCCGCAGCGCCAGCTAGCGGCACGGTCGTTAAATTTACAACGACTGGCACATTGCCGACTGGCATAACGGCTGGAACAACTTATTTTGTCCGCAATCTAACATCGACGACGTTCAACATTTCTTTGACGCCAAGTGGGTCATTGATCAATACGTCGTCTGCCGGATCCGGCACACACACTGCCACGTTCCCTGGCCAAGTTGCATATTATCAAACATCAATTGGTTTGCCGACGATAACCGTAACATTTCCGAATCACGGCCAAGTTGTGGGCGCGCAATTGGCCGTCAATCCCGCGACGACCGTTGGCGGCGTAACGCTGACCGGAACATACACTGTGGTTTCGGTTGTCAATTCAAACACATTCACTTTTACGGCTTCAAACACTGCCACATCAACGGCTGGAGCCTTTGAAAACAACGGTTACGTTGAAGCCATTATTTATTATGCCACCGTCCCTCAGCCTGCTGGTTCTGGTTATGGTGTCGGTGGTTATGGCGTAGGCGGTTATGGCACCGGCTCTGGCATCACGCCGACCGCAGGAACGCCCATTACGGCCACTGATTGGACTTTGGACAATTGGGGCGAATATTTGTTGGCTTGCCCCACAGGCGGCCCCATTTACGTTTGGCAACCTTATGGTGTCATTCAAAATGCTCAAATCATTGACAATGGCCCCTTGGCCAATACGGGCATGTTTGTCGCCATGCCGCAACGTCAGGTCATTGCTTATGGCTCTACCGACACAGGCCAGTTGGATCCCCTTCTTGTTCGCTGGAGTGATGTCGAAGATTATACGGTATGGACTGCGACAGCGACAAATCAAGCGGGCGAATATCGCATTCCGACAGGCAGTTTGATTGTTGGCGCCATACAATCAAACCAACAAGGCTTGCTTTGGACAGATATTGACCTTTGGTCCATGCAATACATTGGATTTCCTGACGTTTATGGCTTTAACAAAGTCAAAACGGGGTGCGGTTTGTATGCGCGCGGTGCTGCGGCCAATTTGGGCGGCGTGACCTATTGGATGAGCCAAAAACAATTTTTCAGTTATTCTGGCGGCGACCCCAATACAATTCCGTGCCCTGTGTGGGACGTTGTATTTCAAAACCTCAATCAAGGCACAGATGCAAACGGATTGCCGTATACGAATCGCATTCGTTGCGCGACAAATGCTCAATTTAACGAAGTGGCTTGGTATTACCCATCTGTTGCAGGTAATGGCGAAGTGGACAGTTACGTCAAATTTAACACTGTCTTGCAGCAGTGGGATTACGGTTCTTTGTCCCGCAGCGCGTGGGTTGACCAATCTGTTTCTGGGCCGCCGATTGGTGCTGATCCATCGACTGGTTACATTTATCAGCACGAAATAACAAATGACGCCGACGGGCAGGCCATGTTGTCCAGCTTCCAAACCGGCTATTTTGAAGTGTCTGAGGCAGATAATTTGGTATTTCTTGACCAAGTTTGGCCTGACATGAAATGGGGGCAATATAGCCAACCCCAAAATGCGACTGTTGAAATTACGTTCTACTCGACCAATTACCCAGGCGATACGCCAATAGCGTATGGCCCGTATAACATGACGCAGGCGGTTGAATATATCAGCACGCGGATTAGGGGTCGTTTGATTGCCATTAAGGTCTCCAGCAATGACGTTGGGACATTTTGGCGTTTGGGTGACATCCGCTATCGCTTTCAACCAGATGGACGGTTCTGATGCCAGCTTCACTTGACGATCTTTTAACGGCGCAAAAGAACGGTGTGACAGCCATCAATGGTGTCGCAAACGCAAATTTGTTTTTGGCCGGTAAAACGTCTGCACCTGCCGTTACGTCCGCGACACTTGTTCGCTCTGGTGCTGGTTGGGTTGCAAAAGTGTCAGTTACGGTTGCCGGATCTGCTTCGGGGACTATTTATGACAGCCTATCAACCACGTCTCCAACATTGCCAATTGCCATTATACCAAACACAGTTGGGATTGTTACGGTCAATTTGCCTGTGACAAATGGGATTGTGTTTGTCCCTGGGTCTGGCATGACTGCCACCGTAAGTTATTCGTGAGGACGCCATGCCGCTGAAAAAAGGCAAAAGCAATAAAAAAATTAGCGCCAACATTTCAGAGTTGGTTGAAACAGGCCACTCGCATGATCAGGCAGTGGCGGCGGCCCTTAATGTGGCGCGCCGTGCAAAACGTGAAGTTGGCGGACCTTTATGGGGTTCAACAACAATAAAACCTGCTTGGGCAATGGACAATTTTAACCCTGAAATTACAGATCCAGAGTTGTTGGCAAAACGTAAACGCTCTCAAGATCTTTTGGCCATTTCGCAAGGGCGTTTTTTGGACGCACAAGAACAGTCTCGTTCACCCATGGTTGGGTCAGTTCCCACGCCATCCCAAGATGATGCGGATGAATCCGCTTTTTGGCGTGAACGCGCCATTCAAAATGCTCTTCAAAACGCAACGACCGATGACTCATTATATACATCACCACAGGCTCTCAAACCTAATCCGACGCAAACCAGCGGCAGAGGTACTCCAATGCCTGTTGCACGCCCACAGGCGGCGCAAACGCCTAGTCAAGTTTATTGGCTTGATCGCGGTGATGGCAGCCCGCTTGTGCCAATGGGTGGTGCACTGCCCAAAGGGATGCAAGCCGGAGCGCAGCCAGGCGGCGGGTTTATTTCTGCCGTCAATGCTCCGACAAAGTCATTGTGGTCTGACCTAAAAAGTGTTTTTGCCAGCAAGCCGCAAACACAGCCCCAAGCACAGCCTCAAGTGGCGGCTCCGGTTCCGGCAAAACCAGAACAAACTATTGATTACGCGGCCAAAAAGCCGGCCGAAGTGCCTGATCAATACAAAAATTGGCCTGATCGGCAGCCTGATCTGGTTGCGACAGAACCGACCGACGGCATGGCAGACGGCGGTATGCTTAAAGGTGGGTTCCACCCTCCTCACACGCCTAAATTGTTTCATGGCCCCATTCACAGCCCTGTTGCCGGCCGCACCGACCACTTGCCTATGCACGTCGCATCCGGCTCCTACGTCATCCCTGCCGATATTATTTCGTCAATGGGTGAAGGCAATACCATGGCCGGCTTTAAAGCGGCGCGAAAGATCTTCACGAGGCCGATGTCTTTTTCCGGCATGCCATATGGCTCAGGATCTCATCCTTATGGTGAAAGTGGATTGCCATATGGTGCTCAATCGGTCGGTCACGCTCATGGCGGCGCAACAGGCGCAGTCCCTGTCGTCGTTGCCGGTGGGGAGTATGTTATTCATCCCGACGATGTGGTACACATCGGTCGAGGTGACTTGGAGCGTGGCCATAAAATCTTGGATTCGTTTGTAAAAAAACAACGCGCCAAGACAATTAACACGTTGCAAAAATTGCCTGGTCCTAAGAAAGATTGAGGGGTTTTTCTATGACTGACGAATTGCAAATTCGGATTGGAGTGCCTGAAGACATCGACGAAATGATGGAATTGTCAGCGTCGGCGTGTGATGAAAACGGGTTTACAAACCCAAATCCAGCAAAGATTTTGCACGAAATTTGGCCAGCCTTGAACCGTGATCACGGGTTGGTTGGCATCATAGGTAAGGCTGGCGGAAAGGCAGAGGGTGCCGTTCTTCTCAGAATTATCTCGACGTGGTATTCTGACGATCTGGTTTTGGAAGAACGGGCAATTTTTATTCACCCAGACTTTCGAAGCGCCAAGGGCGGACGTGCTCGCAAACTTTGCGAGTTTTCAAAGCAAGTGGCGGACGGATTGGGCATACCTTTAATGATTGGCGTTTTGTCCAACCATCGGACAGAGGCCAAAGTGAAACTTTACGAGCGGGCTTTTGGTGCCCCTGCAGGTGCGTTTTTCCTGTATGGCGCCAAGACCGGCGGTAAGCCAATGATTATGGAGCACTGACATGGGTGGCGGCAAGAGCGGCACTTCACAATCGACTGTGTCAATCCCACCAGAGGTTCTTGCGAGGTATAACGCAGTCAACGCGACCGCCGAAAATGTCGCAAAACAGCCATTTCAGGCATATTCGACCGATCCGAATGCTTTTGTCGCGCCCGTTAATCCGGTGCAGGCATCTGGCATCAATACCATTTACAATGCTCAAAATGCCGCACAACCGTGGTACGGAGCCGCTGGTCAGGCATATGCTCAAGGCGCACAAGCCGCTCAACCTTTTACCGACCTGTCTGCCGCAAATGTTCAAGGCGCACAACAGTCTGGCGCTGCCTTTAACCAAGCGGCCGCCAATCTTTATGGTGGCGCGCAGGCTGCAGCATCTCCTTTTATTCAAGGCGCTACTTCTGCCACAGGTCAAGCACTTTCCTCTGGCGTTCCTTTAACGCAACAAGCTTATAATCAAGGGGCCGGTTTGACCCAACAAGGTTTGGGCCAAATTGGTGGAATTGTCGGTCAAGGGCAAAATTATATTAACGCGGCTAACGGTAATTTGGCTGCGGGGCAAAATGCGGCCAATCCTTTATTGCAAAATGCCGCAATGGCTTATCAAGGCGGCCTTGGTGCTGCCATGCCTTTTGACCTTGCTGGCGCTCAAGCCGTTAATGCACAGCAAATTGGTGGCCGACAAATTAACCAATTTATGAACCCGTATATGAACCAAGTCATAGGCGGTACATTGGCTCCATTGCAACAACAGCAGGCAATGGACCGTCAATCTCAATTAAGCAATCAAATACGGTCGGGTGCTTTTGGAGGCAATCGCGCGGCAATTTCTAGCGATGTTTTAAAAGGCCAACAAGACATTGCAACAGGCAATGTTGTCGGCAACTTGCTCAATCAAGGTTACGGACAAGCTTTGTCTGCTGCGGAACAACAGCAGGGCGTTAATTTGGCCGCACAGCAGGCCAATCGTGCTGCGCTGCAACAAACAGGCCAAAATATTTACGGTCAAATGACTGGCACAGGCCAGCAACAAGCTGCCCTTGGCAATCAACTTTTTGGTATGGGAAATACGGCCGCAGGCACATTGGCAAGCCTTGGTCAGCAAGGGTACCAACAGGGCATGGGCGGAGTGCAACAAGGCCTTGCAGGCGCTCAACAATTGTACAATATGGGCGCAGGTGCAGGACAGCAACTGTACAATCAGTATTCTGGTACAGGCCAGCAGTTGGGTAATCTTGGTCAACAAGTTTTTGGTCAACAGACGGGTGTTGCCCAAGGCCTTGGCAATATAGGCCAACAGCAATTTGGTCAGGGCATGACGGCCGCGCAACAGCAGGCGGCTCTTGCCAATCAGTTGTTTGGTCAGGGCGTTACTGGCGCGCAGACACTTGGCTCTCTTGGTACAGGCGCACAAAACGCTGCAATCAGCGGCGGGCAGGCTGCATTGGCGGCTGGCACTGTTCCACAGCAGACGCAGCAGGCAGGTCTCAGCGCCCTTTACAATCAATTCCAGCAGCAGCAGGGTTACCCTTTCCAAGTCGCTCAATTCTTGGCAAACATTGCCGAAGGTACCGGCGCTTTGTCTGGATCCACCACAACAACAACGCAGCCAACGTCATTTTTCTCCGACGAGCGTCTTAAAGAAGACATTGAGCCAATTGGTGAAACCTATGACGGGCAGAAAATTATCAAATTCCGCTATAAAGGCGAAAAGGGTCCAAAACAAATTGGTTTGGTGGCTCAGGACGTTGAAAAACATCACCCTGACGCCGTTGGCGAATCTCACGGGTATAAAACTGTCGATTACGACAAAGCGACACGCGAAGCGGCGCATCGTGGCCACTTTTATAAGGGCGGCCTTGTTCCCTCGTCGGAAGGCGGTGTTGTCCATATGGGGCATGCCGGTGAAGGGTTTGCGGGAGGCGGAAGCACGTCCAGCATCGTTGACGCGCAAGATTTGAATGCGCTCCTTGGCGCGCATCAACAAATGTATGCAGGCTTTAACCCTGCTGGCTTATACGGTGGCGCAAGTCCTGCCGGCCAAAAAGGCGGTATTGTTCCCGCCGCGTCTCTGGCAGTTCCCAAATTGGTAACAGCGTCAAATGTTGCCCCGCAGAACCAAGCGACATTGGGCAGCACATTGCATGGCGCCGTTCAAACGGGATCAGACATTACAAATGCTTATGGCATGGGTAAGTCAGCTTTATTTGGTTCACCTGCAACAAAAGACAGTGCTGCAACCAAAGGTGTCTTTGGAGATGCTGGCAGTTCAGACAAAGGTGGTTATCTTAGCGACGCCAAAAAGGCTCTTGGGTTTACTGACAGTGCTGCCCGTGGCGGCGTGATCCCATTTCATCGTGGGACCGGCGGAGAATTGCCTTATGGCGAAGATCAAGACGAAACCAAAGGCTACATGGGCACAATTTCTTATGAGCGCAAGTCGCCGCAGGAATTGAAGAATGAACAAGACGCCCAGCGCCAGGGCAAATTGCCGCAACAATCACAAAGCGGTTTGGGCAGTGCAATCGGTGCAGCAAAAGACATTTATGGCGCAGGTAAATTAGGTAAATCCGCACTTGAAGGCGCAAAAGGTTTGATGGGTGCTGACAAAATTGGATCGGCCACCATGTCAGGCGTTACTGACGCCGCTCAAGTTGGTCCTTTTATGTCAGAAGCGCCTGCCGGTATTGCTGGCGCGATTGTTCCGGCTGAAGCTGCAGTTGCCGCTCCTGCTGCCGAGGCTGCAGGTGGTGCTGGATTGTTGGGCGGACTTGGTTCGGCTATTGGGTCTGTTGGCGAAAGCATCGCAAGCTTCTTGCCATTCCTGTTGAAAGATGGCGGCGTTGTTCCGCGTGAACATCACGCTGGCCCAGACAGCACCAATGGCCAAAGCAATGTCGTCGGTGATGGCGGCGGTGGCGGAGACGATGGTACTGTTGACACCGGCCGCGTGTCGCCAAAAGACCTTTATGACCATTTAGTTAGTCAGGGCGCTGATCCGCGCACTGCACTTGTATTGACCAGCGGTGCGGCAAGCGAGAGCGGATTTAATCCGACTGCAAAACATGATTACGATGAAAATGGTGTGGCGCAAGGTTACGGTTTGTTTGGCCACCAAGGCCCGCGCCTTGACGCCATGCGTCAACAGACAGGCACCCAATACCCTAATTGGAAACAGCAAGCATCCTTTGCATTGAGCGAAATGCAGGATCCGCGTTACCAAAAAATGATTGCTGCGGCCAATTCTCCGGAAGATTTGACCAAGGTGCAAATGCACTTTGAACGTCCGAAGGGTTACACTCCAGACAATCCAGAAGCCGGACACAACTATACCGGCCGCGTGGCTGACACAAATGCCCTTATGCCGTTGGTTCTCGGTCAGGACATTAATTGGGGTGCAACAACCAAAGCCGCTGCCGCTGGACGTCCTTCTCAAGGTGGATTAGGTGGTGCAGGCAGCGCAGGAACATCAACAGGCGGCGGCGGATTGCTCGACACGCTGACAAGCGAAAAATTCCTTATTCCGTTAGCTTCTGGCCTTGCTGGTATGGCATCATCGCCGAGCCGATACCTTGGCGCGGCCGTATTGCAGGGCTTAGGTGCTGGCGCTCAATCTTATCAGCAGATGAAACAGCAAGAGTCTGCCATTCAAAAACAACAGGCCGATATTCAGCGCGAAAGAGAGCAAAGCCAAATTGGATTTGGTCAATTGGCTGTTCAACAGCAACAGGCAAACATTGCCAGAACGGCAAAGGTTGCAGAACTTATGCAGCAATTGCGTACTCTTAACGCAACACGTCAAATTGCCGGCCTTGATCCTTTGGATACAACAGAATTTTTCAAATCTATGGGCGCTGGTGATCTTGTTAAAGACGTTACGATGGCTCCCAAACAAGCGGGTGTTGGCGCTCCTGCACAACAACCTGCACAGGCTGCAGCGGCAGGTCAACCGGCACAAGCAGGTGCGGCTCCAGCCCAAACTGCGGTTGAGACTGCAAAATCGGTTACTGGCGCTCCTGCCCCGTCAACCGCAACTGTTACAACACAGGCAACACAAGGTGTTCCGAAGCCAGGAGATGACTTCTGGAAGGGTGTCGATCCGCAAGACAATCTTCACACCTTGGCAAAGAATTACCAAGTCGCCATGGCCGGCAATTTGCCACAAGTGGGGCAACAGATTTTGGCTGACATCAATCGTGTCAAATCGTCTGGCATGGTTATGAAAGACGGCCAGATGGTGCCTATCCCAGGCTTTGCGGAAGCAGAAGCAGCTAAAAAAGCCATGATCGCAAAATCTGAAGCGGAAGTTAAAGAGCCATTTGAAACAAAGAAAATGGCTACTGAAAAAATGTATACGACGCAAAATGCGGCGCGTACTGCTGCGGCTAAAGAAGCTGATAATGCCAACGACATTATCTCTCAAACCAATGCCATGAAGGATTTGATGTTTGACCGCGAAACCGGCAAGCCTCTCCTTAACACTGGCCCTATGGGTGAGAAGATCAACCAGTATGCAGCGTACTTTAAGCAAGCAGGCTTTAGCGATAATTTTATCAAAACGCTTGCCAATACCGATCCGTCAAATGCTGACTCTCTCCGTAAAATGCAAACGACGGCCGGTACAGAATTGGCTCGCATGGAATTGAATGGATCTCCTGTGCGCGTTTCAGAGTTTAATCGGTTCTTGCAATCAACACCTGGTGAACAAATGTTGCCTGGTGCGTTTAAGTGGATCATCGAAAATGTTCTGCAGCCTAAAGCCATGGCCCAGCAAAAGGTTTATGAGCGGGTTATGGATATGGATCCGGCTAAGGACAACATCGAAAAAGAGATTTACTTGGCTCGTAAAGAAAATCCTTGGTATCGGTATAATCCTCCTGCGCCACAACAGCAGGCCGCTCCTGCATTGTCGCCAGACCAAGCTAGGGAAGAATTGCAACGTCGTCGGTCCCAAGGGGTACAGTAATGCCTACCGATCTCAGCCAGTATTCTGATGCCGATCTTGAAAAAATAGCGTCCGGCAATCAGCCGGCTGCGGCTCCAGATCTTAGCCATTATTCCGACGCGGATTTGCACGCAATTGCCAATCAGGGCACGCTTTTGGGCAACGTGCTTGGTGGCACACCGACCGAACAAGCTATCCCCAAAGCCATGGGCACGGCGGCCATTAAAGGCGTTGCGTCCATTCCTAGTATGTGGGGTGGCCAAGGACAAGCCGACATGGTTGATTACCTTATGGCGCGTGCTCATAGCGCCATTTCAGGCGAACCGACCGAAGACGTCTTAAAAAGGTACAAACAGCGCCAAGACGAATTTAAAGAGAAGGCTGGCCCAATTGGGCGCGCCGCTGAAACAATAGCGCCTAGGAACGTCATCCCCAGCGGCGAACAACTTGCTGCACCAATTTTGGAACGCACCGGCGAATATAAGCCAGAAAGTCTGTTGGGCCAGATCGGCATGGCCGGCACTGAAATGGCCGCCAGCGGTTGGGGGCCAGGCATCGGTTCTAAAGTCGGAGCCTTTACCAAGCCAGGCACATTTAATGCTTTAAAAGAAATGGCCACAGACGCCTTGAAAATGGCTCCGGCTAACTTTGTAGCCGGCAGCACGGGTGAGGCTGTCACACAAGCTACAGGCGATCCTTTGGCCGGTCTTTTGACGGGCATGGTTGTCCCTCACGTTGGTGGGCAAGTCCTTGATGCTTTGGGCCGTCCTATCAAGAAATTTGCAGAACCAATGTTTGCCTCTAATCGCCCTGATATGGCGGACAGTTTGTTTTATCAAATGTTCACCGACCCCAAGGCGGCTTATGAAAATTTAAAAAACCGCAATTATAATCTTTTGACCGGCGCCCCTGCATCGACGGCCGAATTGGCTATGGATCCTGGCGCATTGCTGGCTCAAAAGAATGCCGAAAACGCCAACAATGACTTTAAAGTTCGTATGGACCAGATCCGTAACGAACAGAACCGTGTTCGCGTTGAGTCTTTAAAAAGCATGGCGCCGGAGGGTGCAGACGTTTTGTTGCCAAGCCGCACTTTGGCTGATCAGGCGGACACGATCAACAAAGCGCATGACGACATTATCAACAACTTGGTCGATAATGCCGTTGATTTGCACAATGCCATGCCTGCTGGAACAAAGCCCGAAGACACTGGTTCTGCAATCCGTGAAATGACCAATAAGGCCATGATTGCGGCTCGTCAGGAACGCTCTAACTTGTACAAACAAGTAGATCCCGATCAGAAAATGTCGGTGATCACTGAAAATGCAAGAAAGACTGGTGAAAATCTTAAAAACAGCATTGATCCGAATGTCAGCATTCCAAGTTCAAATGCTGCGCCTGTCATCGATATGGTGGCAAACCTTAACGACGTCACGCCATACCACAAACTGATTGACCTAGACTCGACCATTACAAACCAAATGGCGCAGGCAAAACGTGCTGGTGATTGGACAGGCCATGGGCAGTTGAGAACCTTAAAAGAAGCTGTTATGGCCGACATTCACAATGCCGTCGATAATCAGCATGCTTGGGAACAAGCCGCTGTTAAAGAAGGCAAATTGAACCCTGATGATACCATTGAGGCTCGGTTAAAACGGTATGGCGCAGGAACAGTCCAACAGCCAGGAGACGCCAGTACAGCTAGTGCAGCGAGTGCTGTCGGGACTGGAACCAATGGAGCGACCGGAGTTCCTCAAGAGGGCGTGGCAGAACGCGGTCCAAGCGGGCGACTTCCAAGTGCTGCAGCACCTCAAGGCGTACCGTCAGTGGAGCCAAAAACAGCCGACTTCACTCAAGACCTGAACAACTACACAATCCATTACCCGCATGGCCAATTGCAGGCTCGGTATGAAGTTGTTGATCTGCCGTCTTTGGTTACGTCGCATGGCCCAGATCTGAACGTCAATTCAAAGTACCCACAAGAATTGCAGCCGCGTGAACGGTCGATGGCTGGCTCGCAGCAACAGATCGAAGACATTGCCAATAAATTGAACCCTGAATTGCTTGGGCCTGCAAAGGAAGCCAATTCTGGTGCGCCTATCGTCGGCCCCGACAATGTCGTTGAAAGCGGCAACGGCCGCACATTGGCGCTGTCAAAAGCCTATGATGGCCCCAACGGCCAAAAGTACCGCAATTGGCTTGAAAGCAACGGGTTTGATACAACAGGCATGGAAAAGCCTGTCTTGATTGCGCGGCGCACAAGCGAAATGACGCCGCAAGAGCGTGAATTGTTCACCAGATCAACAGCCTCCCAAACTGGACTGGCATTATCTGCGTCTGAAAAAGCACGCGCTGACGCGAAAATGGCGGCAAACATCGACGAGCCGGTAAAATTTGGCAATGTTGGTAATCGACAAAATGCAGACTTTGTCCGCAAGTTCACTGAATTGTTGCCTGCATCTGAACGTGCAACGATTATGGACCGCAATGGCAATTTGTCTGCAGAAGGCGAACGTCGCATCGAGGCGGCCATTACGTCGCGGGCTTTTGGTGATTCGCCAATTGTCGAAAAGGCTTTTATGGACCGTGACAACGACATCAAGTCGATCACAAATTCCATGATTGACGCCGCTGGGCCTTGGCATGAAATGCGTAAGGCAGCCAGTGAAGGCCGCATTCCGACAGACGCTGACATTACCGACAATCTTCTTGAAGCAATCTCTCTTGTGTCGAAAGCAAAGAGCGAAGATTTGCCACGGGGTTTTTACCTTAACCAAGCAGATTTCTTCAGAAGCCCGTTGCAGGAACGTGTTCGCGCTATGCTTTCCCCAGATGGGAAAAACATCGGCAGCCAAAAGTTCATTGCCCAAGCATTGAATAATTATGCCGAAGAGGCGTTGAAAAACGTCAAAGAAGGCAGGTTGTTTGAAGGGGTATCAAGCACGGATGACGTGCTGAAAGCGGCCTTGGACAAGACTGCGCGTGAAAATGGCGTCAATTTAAGGGAAGTGGCACCTGGTCAACCGGCTGAAGCCGCTCCAGAAGCGCCCAAGAAATTGACAGAAGGGTCTGTGTTCAACCGCCCAAGTTTCGAGCAAGAGGCGGCCGACAAATTGGCTCAGGCCAAAAAGGCGCATGCTGAATTTGCCCAAACATATCGCCAAGAGCCGATCAAAGGCACACTGGCCGATTATGGCTATGCCGGTCAGTACAAGATTCCGTCAGGCTCTGTGCCTGATCGTGCTTTTCCAGCCGGCTCAAGGGGCTTTGAAGCCACAAATGCTTTTTTAAAGGCCAACAATAATTCGCCAGAAATAATCGCCAATTTGCAACAGACGGCGGTTAATAAATTGCGCGACATTATGGGCAGCGATCCTTTCCTGACGCAAAAGAAACTGGACACATGGAAGTCTCGGTTTGACAGTTCATTGCGTGCGATTGACCAAGCATCGCCTGGCTTCTTGAGCAAATTTGATGATTTGGCGGCTGCGACCGAAAGCCTGAACAGCGCCAAAAAAGCAAATATGGACCGCATTGATCTGGAAAAGAAAATGGCCGCCAATCAGATTATTGGCGCTCCGACTGCCGAAGAAATGCGTTCGCGTGTTGGATCTCTTTTGTCATCGACAGATGGCGCCACAAAGATCAAAGAGATTATGTCTCGCCTGGCTGGCAACCAAGACGCCATTGATGGATTACGTCGCGCAGCCACTGAACACATGCTGGAACGGTTTAGCAATGCGTCGTTCTCCGGCGACGAGCGGACGTTGTCTGGCGCAAAATTCAACAAGTTTCTGACATCCAATGCAGACGCATTAGAGGCAATGTATGGCAAAGAAGGCCTTGCAAATATGCGTCGCATCGGTGCGGATCTTGACCGTACACAGCAAGCTATGGACGCTGTGAAGGCCAGAACGGGATCCGACACAGCGCAAAACCTGTTCTCTGAATTTGGCAAAATTATCCAATCTGGCCAGAAAGGTTCTTTGGGCTCTGTGTTTGCCATTGCTGGCATGGAGGCCTTTGACAAATTGGGTGTTCTGGGTGCTTTGGGCGTTGGCACAACGGCTGCGATTAAAAATGCCGTTGATCGCATGCGTGCCAGTGGCGTGAAAGACGTTAATGATTTGGTTCTGCGTGGCTTGGAAGACCCATCCGTCGGCGCGGCCATGCTGCAACGCGCCATTGATAAGAACGGCAAGCCTGACGTCTCTGCCCTCAATCGCCTGGCATCGACCTTGACCAAAGGATCCCAGTACATGCAGGAAGAGGAACAGCGGCGTCGCGGCCGTGCGTCAGGCGGGCGCATAGAACGGTCAACGGGCGGCGGTGCTTTTGATCACGAGACAGAGGCCGACAAGCTTGTGCGGGCCGCAGAGCGGGCCAAGAACGACGTCAACAAGACGACAGAGCCGTTGCTGAATGTTGACGACAATACTATTGCGCGGGCTCTGGACGTGGCGCAGGCGGCAATATAACGCGCTCCAAGGTGGGATTGTTCTGCGCGCGGACTTGGTGGTTTGGCCAAGTCCAGCACTCTCCTGTGTCGTCCTGAAAGCAGACCCATAGCAGGTGCGCTTCTTCTCCATAATCAATCAAAAAGTGGCACAGCGCCTTTCCCTTCGGTGTGTTGAGGGGAAGGGTGGGAGACAATTGAATGATCGTGGCCATTTTTCACCGATTGAACGCGAAGCCCGACTTGTTCTGGAAATCGGGTCTGCTGTTCATTACCTTTTCACGCCCCATATAACACAAAATTGCGTGACTTTCACAATAAGATCCGCGTTCGACCTCTTTGCCGCAATAAAATGTCGATGCGACCGGCCCGTCTCCGTCGATAATATATCGGCAAGTGCTGTAATTTAACTTTAGGATAAGAATGCCAGGCTCACCTTTGCTGGCCTTTGGCACCGGTTCAAACGTCATGCGCCGAATGATTTTGGCGCGCGATATTTTCTTAACCTTTGGCCTTTCTGGCGCCTTTGGCACGCGCGGCTTGTCAACCTTTGGTGGCTTGTCCCTGTATCCTATTTCGCCGGCTGCACGCATGCGGCCCAAAATCCCTGCCACGACATTTCTTGTCACCCCTAATCTCATGGCAATTTCTTTTGTCGTGTGCTTTTGATCCCACATCTTTAATATTGTGGCTTTTCGCTGCGTCGTGAGCATCTATTCGTCTCCATCTTCAATGAATGATAAATCGAATGCTTGTTTTTCTTCAGAAGTCAATCGCTCCGCAGCTTCCATCTGACGAAGAAGATTGATCATTTTGGCACACCGAGACGTCAACACTTTCAACTGTTTCTTGGCCAACGAATGCAGCGCCTGCTCGCTCTGCAATAGAAGGGTCAAGTGTCTTATATGTTTTTCCGGTGACATTGCTGAAATTCCAAAGCGCCCACTTGGCAATTTGTTTGTAGTGTCCGGCCTCATTATCTTCTGTCGATGGGCCGTTGGCAATCTTTTCCAAAGCGTGCTTATACTTTTGGTTTTCAAATGCCAAAATCTGCATATCGACTTGCGCCCGTTCGTAGTCTGCCTTTGGCGTGATGATCAACCCTTGGTCAATCAAATATTGATATTCTACGCTACCCTTAACCATTTTACCCTCACTGTATGGTTGTATTGACTGGCTCTCTGTTGATTTCCAAAAAACGTCCCATGGCAATGATAGCGCCTTCGCGGCCCTCTTTGTCCAAGTCTTTAATGATGGCAAAGTATGCGATCTGCATGGAAATGATGCCAATGCCAATCTCCTTGCCGTCAACTGCGTCACCTATTTGATTGACCGTTTGCTGTATTTGATCAGAGTGTTTTTCAATAAAGTCTACAAAGCAGCTATCCAATTTTACGCCGACAATCATTTTTTGCCATCCTTGAACTGTTTAAAAAAATACAAAACCTTATGCTTATTTTTCAACAGCACCTCCCAACAATCATCAATGTCAACCGACATGCAACACACAGGTTGTCCATCATTATTCAAATAAACGACTGTCCAAACATCTTCTTCAGGAATCCAATAGCGCTGTTTGTTAATCCATTCAAATGTTTTTGCATTGTCATGCGTCATTGGGCGGTTCCTGTGATGGTAGATCTAACGGCTTCCAATGCGTCAAGAATGGCAATGCAATGTCTATGCCTTGACCATATTTATTGCCTGAACGAAAGATTGAAGCTGAAGCACAACAGCGCCATGTTTTGTTTGGTAGTTTGCTATCCTTCATTACAATTGCCACCTCAGCACTTCCTGTTTCAAACACTTTCATGCCGATGAATGGCGTGCCGTCATCCGGCGCGGTATCAATCGGCCTCCACCCGTGAGCACATGATATGCTGTCCGCGCCAGCCTTGGCCAACTTTTGCCGCTCCAGTTCAGACAATTCAATCCTTGGCATCGCGGGCCTCCATCATCTTGTCAGCAACATAAAATGCAAATGTTGTTGCTTCGGTAACTGTACAAAAATTACCTATCGACCCAGTCATTGCCGCCATCGCAAATTGATCACGCAGTGTGGGCTGTGCCGCCTTTAATCGGGCAATCTCTGCCTCAAGATCCCCAATCCGCTGTTTGGTTTCACCGCTCATCACTTGTCCTCCATCATGGCGTCAACTTCCGCCTGAAGGCGTGCAGCCAATTGGCCCACATTAATCTCTGGGTTCACCACTTGGGTGTATTTCTCAAGCGCCGCACGGTAACGGTCGTGCGCCATCTTAATCGCAACAAGTGCGTCCGCCTGCTCGTCGCCGTGCATGCAATGCTGCTTTGGCACAAGGCTCAACCAAAAGTCAGCATAATATAAAATCTCGTCAACCGTTGGAATGTGGTCAGACATAATAATGTTCCTCCAATAGATAAACGGCGAGCGCAAAGCCCGCTGCTATCCCTAAAACAAATGCAAACAATTCGGTCATTCGGCTGGTACCGTGGTGACACTGCTAGGGCCGCCAAAAGGCTCCACACGCGGCATTGGAGCAAACTTGGACGCAATGTCCTTGATGTCCTGCTCGACGTCCGCAGCGCCGCTAAATTGCGCGACAAATGCCAAGTAATTGATACCGTCAACGTAATGGTCTGGGTTCTTCCTGTCGCGCTTGGCTCTCACCAATTTCGTCGCATGGTGAACCATCGCCACTTCATACATCGTATACTTCCTGCCAAGCAAAATGGTCAGGACGTTTGCAATGTCTTCATGCACGTCTGTGATGTTGCCATAGTCAGAACGGTCTTTGATTGCGCCGATGGCTCGGCTCATTGCTGCTTCATAATCCATAATATACCTCAATATTTGCTGTTTAAGACTTTAACTTTCCCCACATAACGATAGTTTATGCCGACAAAGCCATTGCTGTAATAGCTGCTGTCTTTGGGGTCTTTATAATACTCTTCAACCATTAAGAAATCGTTATCAGTCAAAGCTTCAAGAAATTCTTCAAGGCCTTTGACAGGATAACCGGCCACGATCTGGTGGACGGCAGTTCCGCTTTTGGCGGGCATATTCATTGTGATAACAAATTTCATCGGTTGTACCTAACTACAATGGTGGGCGGGCGGATTATACCAAACGAAGGAAAAATATAATCCGCCCTTAACCATTAACCGAAATCTTCTTCGTCAAACGCTGCTTGCGGGGCGTTGACTTTCGTTGATCCGGTCGATGGTGCGCTCGTCCGCGCGGAAGCAGGCGCGGGAGAGCGTACTTGAGGCTTGAGATCCGCAGGGCGGGCAACCCATGCGGTAATCTCAAAGACTGGGCTGTAGTTGGTTGACTTCCGAGCCCCCTCGCCCGTCGTCACCGCTACAGTGTCTTTCAGAACAACAACCGGCAATTTGCCAGGGTTCTTCTGAACGCCCGCCTCATAGGCGTCATGCAATTCATCAAGGCCGCGCAAGAATGCCTTGGCAGTTGACGCCATTTCGCGCACGTCACCGCCACACTCTTTCGCCAACTTCACAATAAAGCGCACGCCATCCTTGTGTTTTTCGCTAGGCTTTTCCGGCTTTTCACCCAGTGGGCCCAATGCAAAGTTTGGGGCGCCTCCAGTATCAAAATCAATCCAGCCCACTTCCAAGTTTTCAAAGTCAACGACGGCTTTGAATGTCTTCGTGATGTCCACGTCGATATTCTCGCCACCCTCACGTTCGCGGCGGAACATGCGTCCGGCGCGGCAGTCAAACTTGGCTATAGGTAAAAAATCTCCGCCTGCGGAGGATGAGGTGTTAATTCCAAGTGCCATTTTTACAGTCCTTCTTCAAAATGCAAACATCTAGCCGTTTGCCTGCTCTTGCCCACACGGGCGAAGCTTATAGACCCCACACATTGAACGCATTCTGGCGTGCCAGAGGGTCGGAAAAATAAAAACTGTCAACGTCTGGAACGACCAGACTTGCCAAGTATTTAGGGTCGTCGCTAATCGACAGAAACCGTTGAATTGTCAGGGCAATTGTCTCCAAAGCCTTCACATGCTCGCGCTTGTTTTCAAGCTGGTATGTGGCAGACTTTTTTGACGTGACGTAGGTGATTCGCGCGTCCAAATTGTCTCCGCGTGCGGCGCAATACAATGCCACCTGACGCGCGTGATTCGTGCTGATCTTGGATGGTAAAGCGTGCGTTGTCTTTAAGTCAATCAGGATCCCGTGATTTTCCCACTCCATGTCGTAAAAGCCAATTAAAGGCACGGCTAAACCTTCGACTTCATACTTGATGGCGCCCTGCGTGCTTGTTGGTTTGCCGTATGCAGACAATTCTTTGATGCCCTCGGCGACCATGTCCGCAAGGGCTCCAGCCTCTTTTTCTTTGCGCGGGTCGCCCGATAGTGCGGTCAATTTGTCAAATTCTTTTTTTGCCAAGTCTTGGCACTCTTTAAGGGGTGCGCCATTCAATAGACCGTGAACGACACCCGCTTCGACGGCTGTCCCTCGGTGTGCTGCAGCGCCCACAGGAGAACGCAATTTCATGCACCGCTCCATGACATACATTGCGGGAGAGGCAACAAATAAATTGCATTGTGACGGAGACAAGTGCTCGATGCCGTACTTGGCAAAAGGGTTCATTTCAATGTCCATTCAATAAAATCAGTGTGCCGGTAACATAGGGTCTTAAAAAAAGTTCGTCAACCCCACTTGACAATTTTTCCAAAATGTCCAAATCTGGTCAAACTGATTTGCAGGAGGTTATTGAATGACAAATATGTTGGGACTGCTTTTAAGCAAAAAAGACAATGACACCAAGTGGAATTTAACAGAACTTGATCTTTTTGCTTTGGTCGCATTGCAGGGCATGATGCACGTTGACCATTACACTGATCATGCGTGGGCTGCGGAGCAAGCTTACAAATATGCCCACGAAATGATGAAGCGCAAACAAATTGAGGACATGGGCAAATGACCATTCTTGAAGAAATGAAGCAAATGCGTGATGAGACGCAATACTCTGTTTATCGAACGCGGCGGAAAACCTCACCCTTTAGGGCGGGGATGTAAGCCGCTCTTGACAGTTAGATAGAAACAGGCTATATCTAAAGCATGTTGACAGCAACCCGTATCAGGCTTTACCCAACTGCCGACCAGCGTCAAGCGCTGGCGGTCCAGTTTGGCTGTGCCCGATGGGTGTTCAACAACGCGCTTGCCGAGAACCAGCGCCTATATCAAGAGACGGGCAAATCGCTTAACTATTTCGGGATGGCTGGGCGGCTGACGGCGCTGAAAAAGGAACATGAGTGGCTGAAAGACGCCGACGCTCAGGTGCTTCAACTATCCGTTCAGCGCCTCGCCCGCGCCTATGAAAACTTCTTTGCCAAGCGCGGACGGTATCCTCGGTTCAAATCGAAGCACGACCATCAGTCCATTTCTTATCCGCAGCGGGTGAAGGTTGAGGCCGACCGAATATACCTTCCGAAAGTCGGCTGGACCCGTGCGGTTGTCCACCGTGAGCTGTTCGGTAAGGTCAAGACCGTAGCGGTGTCGATGAACGCCTGTGGGCAATACCACGCTTCTATTCTGACTGATGACGGGCTTGAAGCCCCTGCGGTATCCACCGAGGGTAAGGCCATTGGTATTGATGTCGGTCTGACGCATCTTGCCATCACCTCGGACGGGTCGAAGTTTGATAACCCGCGCCATCTGCGGAAGCATGAACGCAATTTGAAACGGAAACAGCAGTCGCTGTCGAGAAAAAAGAAAGGGTCTAAGTCTAGAGCCAAAGCGAAGAAGCTGGTCGCACGGGTCCATGAGCGGATTGCTTGTGCCCGTAAAGACCACCTTCACAAGCTGTCGCGTCGCATTGTCAACGAGAACCAAGTGATATGCGTCGAGACTTTGAATGTGAAGGGCATGATGAAGAACCATAATCTGGCAAAGGCCGTTGCCGATGTCGGTTGGGGTATGTTCACGGGCTTCTTGCGGTATAAAACCGAGCGGGAAGGAAAAGCGTTCGTCCAGTGCGACCGTTGGTTCCCTTCCAGTAAAACTTGCTCGGCCTGCGGCTCAATTCACGGCAAACTGCCGTTGGATGTCCGGTCTTGGGTGTGCGACGATTGCGGCACGCAACATGACCGTGACATCAATGCGGCAATCAACATCCGGGACGAAGGTCTGCGGATGCTGGCGGGCGGATGGCTCGCTTCTGCGGCTGGAGGCAGTGTGAGCCCAACTCAACGGCGCAAGCCGCTTGGGAAGGCAACTGCCAGCGAAAGCCGAAGCTCCGGCCTTTAGGACGGGGTGTCATCACGAAAGATGTCATTGGTTCGGCAAACTGGAAACAGGTTTGCAAAGAAAACGAACAAATGCGGGAGGCGTTAAATGAAATTCGGTTTCGCATAGACAATATGCCTCAAGATATGTCCTTAACACCAAATAGCGCAATATTTGATTTAATCCGTTATTTAACAAACATGGCATTAGGGGAGCAAGAGTGATGGACATTATATTGGTGTTTTTATTTTGCACCATTTGGCTTGGTGCGTGTTGGTACATGATGGAACAAGTGTTTGCCGACGAAGAGATACAGAGAAGGAAAAAGTGATGAAAGAATTTATTGAATTTGTCGGCAATCTTTGGCTGTTGTTTATGGCTGGCGGCGTGATGCTTATTATGGCCTCTTTTATGTGGGAAGCGCTGCGTGACACATTTGATGGGATGTTGTGATGGTTTTATCAAGTGCAACAATTATAGGATCTGGGAAAAAACGGAATGCGTTTGATTTTTATCCAACACCTAAAGAAGTAACTATGGCTTTTCTTAATAATATTGATTGGCCCAAAACCATAGTTGTTTGGGAACCGGCTTGTGGAGAAAATCATATGGTTAATGTTTTGCTGGAAAGATTTAATGTTGTGATTGGTTCTGACATTCAAAAAGGAACAGATTTTTTAACTGCTCCAATGTTAGAAGTAGATGCCTGTGTGACCAATCCTCCATTTACGTTATCTGTAGAATTTATTAAAAAAGCGACAATGTATCCTTATGCAGCACTTTTATTGAAGTCAGCTTATTGGCATTCAGCAAGAAGAACAAAATTATTTTATGCTCGAAAACCTTCAAAAATCTTGTGTCTTAATTGGCGACCGCAATTTACACCTAGCCTAATTAAAACATCTCCAACAATGGATTTTATTTGGACTATATGGGAACCTTACGCGACAAATACAGAATTTATTGTTTGTGAAAAACCGAACCTAAAGGGAATGCTGTGATGTTTGGATGGATCAAGCGACAACTGGACTACAAAGCGCGGTATGAAGAACTGCTTCGGCAAAAAGACGATGCTGCACGCGCTGGTCTGCATTATATGGCATTGTATGACGGCCTGTGCGCTTCATTGCCGGCGGATCATGAAAGTGGCAAATCAACAGCATTCCACTGGCAAAAATATGCTGACAAACGGTTGGCGTCCGAAAATGCTGCCTTGAAACGTAGCTTGGATGCCCAGACCGAACGTCTGGATGATATGTTAGCTTTGTGGACCGAGGCTCATGTCAAATATGGCTGGTCTCGACCACCGAAAGGGAAAAAATGATAACCGTATTCTTTGTGTTTGTTGATTTTTATCTGGGTGTGCTTGGGCTAATTATATGTCTGGAAGGGTGAGTGATGGACATTGTTGAACGGTTGCGAAGCCCTGAAGTGTTTTTGACGGACGGGTTGATTAGTCCAGTTGCTGAAACTGCGGCGCAGGAGATTGAACGGCTGCGTGATGAATTAGATACTTGGATGTCAGTGTTTCCTGATATAGCGCCGGAAAGTGTTTTGCCAGATAGGTCAAATCTTGAAAAAGAAATTGAACGGCTGCGGGAAGCGTTAAAGGAAATTGTTAAGCGTGACGCAGGTGTAAATAAGTTTGGCGAAAAAGATTTGACATCCTCCTCGGCCTAAAGGCCGAGGATTCCTACTGCTAGACGGCGATGTCCCGCCGCGAGAATGTTCTTGGCTGCGTTGATGTCGCGGTCGTGAACCGTTCCACAATCGTCGCAAGTCCATTCTCTTATTCCAAGTCCTGCGATACCTTTCGGCCTCGAAGCGGGTAAGCAACCGCACTCCGAACAGGTTTGGGAAGTCAAACTCTCATCGACAACTTCAAAGACCACATCTGCCCGCTGGCATTTGTATTCCAACATGGTTTTCAGCATCGACCAACCCGCATCTAAAGTGCTTTTCGCCATTGTCGTTTTGACCAGCTTGGCACTTGAGACATTTCCTACAAACACGGCACCACTCGTTCGCACCAGCTCGGTGCTGAACTTGTGGAGCTCGTCTTTGCGTTGATTTCTGATTTTAGCGTGAACGGCACGGGTCCGGCGTTTGTTCTTGGCCCGTTGCGCCACTGCTAATTGCTTCTCTGACTTCCGATAGCGCCGCCCTGTAATGCGTTTGCCGTTCGAGCAGACCGCCGTCTCTTTTAGACCAAGGTCAATGCCGACGGCCTCTTTGCCTTCTGACGGTGCCACATCGACCTTGACGCAGATGTTCAAATACCAGCGCCCACGGGCGTCCTGCGAGAAACTGCCAGCTCGCAATTCAAAGCGGTCCAACCCCCAACTGTCCCATACCTTGAACACAACACCGTTGAATTTGATACCACCATCAACGGCCTTTACTTGCCGGACCTTAAACGGTATCCACCCAAGCGAACGCTTGGATGACTTCGGGTTCGACACCCGCCAATTCAGCTTGGTGCGCTTGAACTGCCGACGGCGGGTTGCCAGCTCCTCACACACTTGCTGGATGGTCGCCGACGGGATGCTGAACGCGGCGTCGCCTTTGGTCGCACCCGCCGCCAAATTGTTGAGGTCGAAACCCGACAGGAACCGTCGCGGGCCAACAAACGGCGTCGCGGCTTTGTGGCTGACCTCATTTGCCCAATTCCAAACTGTATTGACCTCACAAGCCCACGCCGTCAGCATGGCGGTATGACAATCTTTGACACGGACTTTCAAAGTGCGTGTGAACTGCTTGACTTGATTGGTCGGTTGTGTCATCATGCTTACATTATATAGGGTATTTGCCCTTTGTCAAGTTGGTCTGTAGAAAGGTGATTAATGTTCAAATACAACAAAGGCAGGCACTCTGTGTATGCGCTCCACGCCCATCTGGTGTTTGTCAGTAAGCGTCGGGGCAAAGTGTTCACGGCAGAGCATCTGGAAGCGATGCGGTTGATGTTTGACAAAGTGCTAGATGATTTTGACGCAGAGCTTTTGGAATTTAATGGTGAACAAGACCATGTTCACTTGCTCATTTCATATCCGCCAAAACATGATATTTCCAGTTTGGTGAACAGCCTTAAAGGCGTAAGCAGTCGGAGGCTGAAAGAGCAATTTCCAGATATTGAACGGTTTTGGTTTGTTGCCAAATCAAAGAACGCGCTGTGGTCGCCGTCCTATTTTGTTGTGTCGTGCGGTGGGGCTCCGTTGGAAAAGGTCAAACAATACATCCAACAGCAAGACGCCCCCATCCCCGCCCTGAAGGGCGAGGTTTCATCATGTCGATGACAAGCATCATACTCGCAGCGATGTTAACCATCGGCCCCTGCAAGCATATCTACGCCGTCAAACGGATCTGGGACACAAACGAATATTACGTCCAATATCAAAAAGACGCGCCTTGGTTCCGCTTGGATGAAAAAGAATTTCGTGACCTAAAGTGCGAAGTCAAAAATTATGTGGTGGTGGGTTAAATGACAAAGATCCAAATAAAATTTGCTTGTCCAAAATGTGAAGGCTGGGCGTTAAGTGAAATTGTAGTGGGGGGAGGCAGTCATATCTACAATGAAGTGGAAAGCATGGCCAAAAATCCAAAAGACAAAGACGAAAATAAATATTTTTGTTGGAGGTGTCTTGTCGCTGTAAATCCAAAACTTGTGGATTTTGCTTTGAGAGATGGAAAAAATGCTTAACTGGGACCAGATAGAAGAGTTTGCCAAAAAGATCGGCGTGCCGTATACAAACTATAAGAAGTGGCGCCACCGCAATTCTGTACCGCATAAGTGGCGCTATCCTCTGATTATGGTAAGTTCCGGCCTGCTATCTATTAACGATTTTATTGTGCACGATAAAAAAAACGGACGCGTATCATGATTTACGACGACGACACGCCTCACTGCGTCATGGGCATCGACCCTGGCATTTCTGGAGCCGTTGCCTTCTTTTACCCAGAACAAGACCGCGTCGCCCTGTACGACATGCCCGTTGTTAACAATATGGTTAACGGCGCGGAATTGGCGCGAATCATCAAAGCATACGCCCCGACCGACGGCATCATCGAGGCCGTGCATGCCATGCCAGGTCAAGGCGTGAGCAGCACTTTCAAGTTTGGCCAGTCGTATGGCATAGCAATCGGCGTCGTCACCGCATGCACTGTCCCCTGCCACTTGGTGACGCCACAACGCTGGAAGAAATACTTTCGTCTTGGTTCCGATAAGGACGAGGGACGCGAATTGGCCATTCGCTTGTGGCCCGACTCAATACACTTTAGTCGTAAAAAGGATCACGGTCGCGCAGAAGCAGCCCTCTTGGCTCGCTTTTATCACGAGACCAAAAACCATTAGGGCGCAATGCCCCTAATCGCCGACCGACGCATCGGTCAATTTTATCTTATGGAGAGTAATATGTTAGACACTGCAAAGAAATCATCCACCATCACTGTCTCTGCGCCCAAGATCAACACCTTGGCCTTCAAGCTTGTTGGCACGGCGCCGTTTGTCCAAGCACGCTTTAGCCAAAAGGCTAAGATGGCCATGATGGGCAAAATGCAAGAGGGATCCACCGCACGCGGCAAAAAAGTCCGTGAGGCGCGTGACTTCGATCAAGATTGCATGGACGCTATGCACATTGGCATGGATGGTAAGGCAGGCGTTCCGGCTGGTGCATTTCGCGCGGCAATGATTTCGGCTTGCCGTCTCGTCGGCTTCAAAATGACAATTGCCAAATTGTCCGTCTTCGTTGAAGCTGACACCTTCGATCGTGTTGACGGCGTGCCGCTCGTTCACCTGAATGGTGATTGGGAGCGGCTCGACATGCACGTTCGCAATGCAACAGGCGTCGTTGACGTCCGCGTGCGTCCTATGTGGCGTGAGTGGAACATCAATCTTCGCGTGTCATACGACGCGGACCAGTTCACTGACCGCGATGTGGCCAACCTTCTGCTCCGCGCGGGCATGCAGGTCGGCATCGGAGAGGGGCGGCCTGACAGTAAATCGTCAACCGGCCTTGGGTTTGGGACATTTAAAATTGAGGGTATGTAATGTCCAGAATTTCAAGCAAACGTCTCGCGGTCATACGCGAAGAGCTTGAAGCTATCGCCAAGTCGGGGGTTCTTACCCCCGATGAGGTGGTGGCAGCGGCTCGCAATCCTAATTCGGCTATGCACGACCAATTCAATTGGGATGATCAGGAGGCGGCGCACGCGCACCGACTTCATCAAGCACGCCAATTGATTCGGTCTGTCACAGTCGAAGTCACCCGCAGCGACCTTAAAACCGTCACTGTGCCAATGTTTACGCAGGCGCCAGCAGCAAGCAGCGAGGGGTATTACAAAACCCAAGCCATTGTTCGCACGCAACTCAATCGTCAAGAACTCATTATTTTGAGATTGGAAACGATTGGCACCATGCTTCACAATTTGGCGTGCCCTGAAGTTGATGAACTCCTTGCAGAGGTCAACAAGCTAAAAAACCGTCTCATGCGTGAATTGTGATCAATTGGTCACGGCAGGCTTGGTAAGGCGAGGCGAGACTAGGTTCGGTCTGGCAAGGCTAGGCAGGCATGGCAACGCTTGGCGGGGCGGCACAAGGCATGGCGAGGCAGGCTAGGCATCGCAAGGTATGGACAGGCATGGTTAGGACTGGCGCGGATAGGCAAGGCAGGCATGGCAACGCTTGGCTAGGTGTGGCTCGGTCTGGCGAGGCAGGCATGACTAGGAACGTCGGGGAGCGGCGAGGCACGGTAAGGTTCGGCAGGCATGGCGCTGCATGGTCTGGCGAGGACTGGCAAAGCGAGGAGAGGCAAGGCAGGCGTGGCATCGCAAGGTTCGGCACTGCTGGGTAAGGATTGGCATGGCAGGCACGGCAAGGTTAGACAGCGCTAGGCAATGCTTAATAAGGCAAGGCAGGCAAGGCGATGCGAGGTCGGGCG
>Ga0007827_10000073_pt1 | contig 34671 bp, 36 predicted proteins | sample CryBogCBE16Jul07_FD_60332 | JGI IMG/M metagenome (GOLD analysis project Ga0007827, IMG submission 60332) | Freshwater microbial communities from Crystal Bog, Wisconsin, USA - CBE16Jul07 | ecosystem: Environmental > Aquatic > Freshwater > Lake | place: Crystal Bog, Wisconsin, USA | collected...
GACAGGCACAACAGGTCCAACCGGATTCACGGGGAATACAGGTCCAACCGGTCCGACAGGCACAACCGGTCCGACGGGATTCACGGGCAATACGGGTCCAACAGGTCCGACGGGCATCACGGGAATGACAGGTCCCACCGGTAGAACAGGCGCAACCGGATTCACGGGAATGACAGGTCCCGACTCAACTGTCACTGGACCCACCGGTCCCGCGGGTCCAACTGGATTCACTGGGACTACAGGTCCTGCATCCTATGTCACTGGACCCACGGGAATCACAGGACCGGCGGGTTCTGGTGGTGGTGGGAATGTATCGCTCTTGGGAAGTACTGCGATGTTCAATATTGTCACCGTTTCAACGGGCGGAACCGGATTGTATGGCAACTCGAACTTTACATTCAACGGAAGCACATTGAATCTGAACAACAACATGGTATCGAACGTCAATGATATGGCATTCAGTTATGTGCCTTCGATCGTTCCTACGAGTGTAAGCAACTGCGTTCTGTGGCTAGATGGTTCCGATACGTCGACGATGTCATTTTCCGGTGTTTCCAATCTAGCCACGTGGAAGGACAAGTCAAGTAATGCCTACGTAGCCTCCAACTTCGGAACCCCTAGTTACACGTCGAATATAGCAAATTCTCGCGGTGTGATTGCCTTTACAACCGCGGGTAGTGGTATGTCGATTCCTTCGTTCGTACTGTCTCCACAGATGAGTTTGTTCGCAGTACAGTACCCAATTAACCAGAACTCAAATGGTCCTCCGATCGAGCTGTCGCCAGCCTCCTCGATCTATCCTGGTTTCTTGGTTGAATCCGGTATCTCGAACTTTATGATCCGCACAAGCATAGGGACACCGAGCAACTTGGTGTTCACTGAATCTGGAACAACTCTCGTTGCGACATGGACTGCGGTTCCAGCTGCGACGACCTATTCGTACACAGTCTATTCCAACACGCTATACTCGTATTCGAACAGCACACTGATTTCCAATGTAACGGGTTTGACATCGAATACATTCACTCATTCTTCACCTGTCTCTGGAAACTACTACTACTTCACACTGAATGCGATAACACCGTATGGTACATCCCTACTGGCTACGAGTCGAATCGGACAGTATGTTACGATGGCGACGCAGTTGAGTTCGTTCGCATTGACAGTCAGTAACGGAACCTTGACCACGCAGCCTGGATACTACGTGTATTCATTTACGAGCGTTGGGTCAGGCTCGATTGCAGTATCGAGTCCGGCGAACATTTACGGACAGGTGATGGTCGTGGGCGGTGGTGGCGGGGGAGGCACGTACGGGGGCGTGGGGTATGTGGAGGGCGGCGGAGGAGCTGGTAGCGCCCTGCTATCCAACATAACACTCGCGTCGAGCGCATCGCCATTTCCAGTTGTCGTTGGCGGGGGCGGTGTCTCCGGAAACAATGGATCAAACTCTTCCTTTACGGTTGGAGGAACAACCTACACGGGGCTTGGCGGTGGTCGCGGTGGAATATACTGGGGAGGCGCCGGAGCTGCGGGTGGATGCGGTGGTGGTGGAGCGGGTAATAATAACGGCTCGGGCAACGGTCCGGGGGTTATCGCGTCGTACGGAGGTTCGGGATCACCGGGATACGCGGGTGGTAATGCAATATATCCTTCATTGATCAATGTTTCTGGCGGCGCTGGTGGTGGCGGTATGGGAAGCCCTGGACGCAGCAACCCACACGATTCACTCAGCGGTGGCGATGGCGGTGAGGGTATAACCTACGTCGTGGCTGGTGTATCCTATACCGTAGCCGGTGGTGGTGGTGGTGGTGCGCAAGGATGGGGGGGAGTCGTCACAGGAGGTACCGGTAAAGCAGGCGGTGGGCATGGCGGGCGCGGCGCTCAAAACGTAGGAGCATATGGTCCAGAGAATCCAACAGATGGTGCTCCAAACTCGGGAAGTGGCGGCGGCGGCGCCGGCTACAACACCTACGGCGCCGCAGGTGGGTCCGGTATTGTTGTCGTTGCACTTTTGCTCCCCCCTACTCCTCCTACGAGCGTAACACTTATCGCAGTGAATGGAACTGCGTTCATGAATTGGGAGACAACAGCCGCCACAACGTATTACTGGACTCTATATTCCTCGTCTACGTCAAACTACGAAGGAACCGTCGCAAACACCGGATCCACATCCTCGTTGAGCGCTACGCAAACTGGACTGACAATTGGAAACTACTACTATTGCGTAGTGTACTCGTCGAACCAATATGGTGTCTGTCCGGTCAGCGCATCACCCGTTGTTCAGTACGTACCGAGCCCCTTCAACTTGGCATTGACGATTACCGGGTCCAATGCGAACATGACGTGGAGTTCAACTGGTTCTTCACCTACCTTCGCATATGTACTCTATCGGACAACAGCGTACTCGTATGCGACACCAACAACAGTGGTCGTAAGTAGTACCACAAGCGCTTCACCTGTCACGTATTCCTTCACGCCAGTTTCGGGCGGTTACTATTACTATTCAGTCTACGCAACCACAACCTACGGAACTTCGCCAATCTTTTTGAGTCCGGTCGTACAGTATCAACCCGCAGTCACAGCGCCCTACACATTCACCTGCACGGGTTACGATCAACCGTTCTCATTTGGATCCTTAACGTCAACCAACGTATACATGTGGGGTGCAGGTGGTTGTAGTTTGAGCGGCTACCCGATGGGCGGAGCTGGTGCGTACCTGAGCGGAACATTAGCGCTGCCCAACAATGCATCCTCGTATATTGCCGTGGTTGGACAGGGCGGTTTTCCCTTGACAACGTTTACTGGAAGTTCGTATGGTGGCGGAGGACCACCAGGACCTCAGAGCGGTACGAGTGGGGCTGGTACGACGTCCGGCGGCGGCGGTCGGTCTGCGATTCAAGCCATCCTTAACGTCGTACCGTCTGTGACCACAGCCAACGGCACAACCGCAACGGTCACAACCTCTGCTGCGCACGGAGTCGTCGTTGGACAACCGATTATCCTTTCGAACATGACACCGAGTGGACACAACAAGGCGTATGCGGTCAAAACCACCCCAACCTCCAACACCTTCACAATCGCAAGTACGATGACAAGCACGTCCAGTGGTTCGGCTGGAATCTTGATCGCAGAACTTGTCGACGTCGGTGGTGGCGGTGGTAGTGGCGGATGGGGTCCAGCCTATGGCGGATCCGCTACGTACTCAGGTTCAGCCAATGACGGGTATGCATATGGTTCATGGGGCGGCGGCGCTTCACAGACAGCCGGTGGAACAAGCAATGTCTGGTTTTCGTTCCTTGGAAACCAACCCGCCAACGGTGGCAGCGGTGAAGTTGGTTCAGTCTTGCAAGGCGGTTACGGTGGTGGTGCAGGTGGAGGCGGATACTATGGTGGTGGTGGTGGTGGATATGGGTGGAATGGATACCCGGCGCAGTCGGGTGGCGGCGGTTCGTCCTATTCTTCGCTACTCACAAACATTGTTGGATCAAATTCGCCCGGGACGTACCAGCCGCCGGCGACGGACAGTCCATACTACACGGTACCGCACACAGCCGAGGGTGGGAACAACGGAATTGGAGCCTTCGGGGAAGGAGGAAACGGACTCGTTGTTGCGGTTGTGCCCATCGTCCCTCCGCCATCTCCCGTGCTGGTGGTTACTACAGGTACGGCGAGTATGAAGTGGACAACAGTTCCCGGCGCAACTGCGGTGAATTGGGTCCTATACCAATCCGCTACGTCCAATTACAATGGAACATCAAATAGCAGCGGAACTGTCACCGGTACATCTGCCTCTGCGACTGGACTGACAAGTGGACGTTACTGGTACTTTACGATCGCATCTTCGAACTCAGCTGGTCCTTCGTCTGTGATCGCAAGCAGTATTATAGACTATTAATAACAACGATGTCGACTAGTTTGGGGTCCACGAATCTAACGGCTGCGAACACATGGCAGTTGTTGGAGGCAATCAATCCAGATCCCACGCAGGGTTCTACGATGTCTATCTATGTCAACGGGACATTGGTCACGTCCGGCGTCGTCCAATCCGGCACGACACCCGTGACAAGTCCGCTATTCATTAACGGTCAAAACGGTACATCCATAAACTCGTATCCGTCCTACCTCGCGGAGTTACTTATCTTCAATACTCCACTCGATTTGTCGAACCGGCAGTTGATCGAGGGGTATCTTGCGTGGAAGTGGGGACTTCAAGGTAGTTTGCCGAATATTCACCCATACTATTCTGCGAGCCCGACTCAGGGTGTTACGTCAGTCGGAGCGATGCTCGTGGATTCGGGTGGAAGCATTGAAGTGGCTCCATCCTCAACGTTTCGCGTACTCGCTCCAACTGAATGGCGCATGAAGATGACGACAGTGACTACAACGTACCTAGTCATTCAAACGCCCACCGTAGATGCGCCGTCGACTGGTTCGGCTGGAATGTATACACTCACGAACTCCGGGTTCAATTCGCTTACACTGCCGTATTGTACAGCGTCTTCGCCGGGTCTGTTTTGGACAGTGCGGAATTCGACAAGTACAGACTTTACAATCGCACTTCTGTACACGTCGGGGTCAGGTCTCGGGTCCACCCTCGTACTGAATGCTGGGGCGAGCATCAACATCTACTGGAACGGAACAGCGTTTACGTCATTTATCGGGTTTGGTCCAATTGCAGGCTCCACTGGAACATCGAACATCCTGACTGCCAACGGTCGTAACGGTATGATTGGTCAGTCAGCCCTGACCTTCAACGGAAGTGCGCTCAGCGTCGGATACAATACCATCGCAAACGTCTCGAACGTAGGCTTTGCAGAGATCACCCCGCTGTTGCCATCTAACGTAGCCGGATTAACTACGTGGTTCGATCCGTCGTATGCACCGTCGCTGACGTTTTCGAATGGACAAATCACTGGATGGGCAGCACGAACGGGCTCAAACATCTACACGAGCAATGGATTTTACGTTAGGAACCCCGGAAGCTCCAACCCATTATCAACCTATTCGGCAACCGCTCTGAATGGTGGGTATCCTGGTGTGCAGATTGCGAACAATCCGTACGATGAACAGTACGTTGCGACAGCGCCGACGTATAGCATGATCGGTTCGAATGGATACACTCTCATGTGGGTCTGTCAATATCCATCGTACGATGTGTACGGAGCACAGGCTATCGCTATGTGGATTACGGATGACGTCAGTGGCGGCGGCGCGCGACTCCTAGACTACGAGGGTGGTGCAGGTACCACTAACCCTTACAACCCAACCGGACCGCTCATCTACGGAGCGACCATCCGCTCACAAAACAATGGCAACAGTGTCGATGGAATCAATGGCAACAACTCGGGCTCATCGGGCTTCTTTCCCGCAAATTCGAATGTTCCCTACGTAAATACAGTTTGTTACGACGCATCCTCGAACAGCCTTACGTACTACATAAATGGCAACTTGTACCTCTCAACTCACTACACCACGGCTCCGTACAATTGGGGATCCAATATGACGATTTCGCTCGGATTTTATGTCGGGTATGGTGGAGGTGCGTCGAATGGGTTCGTCATGGGTGATATGCTCATCTACAATACCCCACTGTCTGTATCCAACATCCAAAACATGGAAGGGTACTTGGCGGTTAAGGGTGGATTCACGTCGCGTCTTTCGAACACCCATCCCTTCTACAATGCGACAGCCGGTCCGACCTATGTGGCTCCGATTGGAACCATCGTAGCCGATCCATTGTTCAATATGACCATCGATCCTGTGAACACACTTCGCTTACAAGGACCGACTGAATGGCGCTACGTGACCTCTACGATTACGGGAACAACACTTGACTTGACTGCGTCCTCCAATTACTATGCGACCACATTCCAATTACAAGGCGGACCGACGGTTACGATTAACTTTCCTGCTGTTTCACCGTATCTGTCTGGCGTATGGTGGACGTTTGTCAATGCGTACGGGGGCACGCAGACACTGTCCTTTACTGGGTCGTATACTGGATTGTCGAGTAGCTACGTACTGATGTCTGGACTATCGATCACGTTCTACTCCGATGGAACAACGTACTACTCCTCTGTTCTCGGTGTCACCGGACCCACAGGAACGACTGGGTACACAGGTCCGATTGGCACAGGTCCAACAGGTACCACCGGTCCAACCGCAGACACAGGACCGACGGGTCCCACAGGCATGACAGGTCCAACGGGAATGACAGGTACCACCGGTCCAACCGCAGACACAGGACCGACGGGTCCCACAGGCATGACAGGTCCAACGGGAATGACAGGTCCGACAGCCGACACAGGTCCCACTGGTCCCACAGGCACGACAGGAACAACAGGAACCACCGGACCTCCGGGTACAGGATACACTGGTCCAACGGGACCCACTGGACGTACTGGAATGACGGGACCGACTGGACGTACTGGAATGACGGGACCCACTGGAATCTACGGAACAGGCACGACCGGTCCAACGGGTCCGCGGGGTACTGACGGAATACCGGGTGGTCCAACGGGACCCACCGCTCCCACAGGTCCCACAGGTCCCACAGGTCCCACAGGTCCCACAGGTCCTACGGGCTCAACCGGACCAACGGGTACCACGGGACCTCCGGGTACAGGATATACGGGTCCGACGGGACGTACAGGCACAACTGGACCTCCGGGTACAGGATATACGGGTCCGACCGGACCCACCGGACCCACCGGAATCTACGGAACAGGCACGACCGGACCGACCGGACCCACCGGACCCACCGGAATCTACGGAACAGGCACGACTGGACCCACCGGACCGACCGGACCCACCGGACCCACCGGAATCTACGGAACAGGCACGACTGGACCCACCGGACCGACCGGACCTCCGGGTACAGGATATACGGGTCCGACGGGACGTACAGGCACAACTGGACCTCCGGGTACAGGATACACGGGTCCGACTGGACCGACTGGACCCACCGGAGTCTACGGAACAGGCGCGACCGGACCCACAGGGATGACAGGGCGCACGGGAATGACAGGTCCCACTGGACCCCAGGGTGTTGTGAACGTGAGCGGGTTTACGGTTACAAACCAGGTTCTGACGACGTCCACAACCGCCTCGACGATTAACGCGAACCCGAACTTGACATTCAACGGGTCAACACTCACTGTCACGGGTAACTTGATTACGAACTATATCAATTCGTTCACGGGTACATTGACCAGCGTCGCAAACTTATCAAACGCATTGTTACTGGCAATCAACTACTCGGCTAACGTATACATCGTTGAATATAGCATGCGCAGCTCTAACGTTGCGGGAGGCGCATGGTTCACCCCGATTAGCGGCGGTGCACTTGTTCAGTCTAACGCATACGTCGCACTATTATACTCGTACTCGGGAACCCCACTCGTCTCCTATATCAACGGTGTCGGCGGCGGTCCATCGTATAGCAATAACACCGGAGCAACCGTTGACGTCTTCTATGCGATCACGGTCCGCTCGATTGGATAGTCAGTGTGGCTATGAGTGTATTTGACTGTAGTTGAAGCGTCTCTGTCGTACCAGGAAACTCTGCGCATTCAGTTGCGATCAAGTCTTCGATGGACGGGCTTGGGAACAAGTAGTCGATGTAATCCATAACTTGCGCACGCCGCACACCATCCGCACACTTCAACGGCGGAATGATATTCAATATGAACACCAACGACATTCCATCTGGGTTGGCTGCGACGTGATTCGCAATGCTTGTGACGAGTGCGTCTTGTAGAAGAGCCCGATCTTCAAGCTCCTTGGTGGAGTAAGGCATTTATTAGTATGTATCAGACAAGTGTACGCGTGCGGAAACTAGTCCTTTCCGCCAAACTTCTTGTAGTACTCCGCATACGACATCGGTGCAGGGCTGGTGTGAGCATTCGAGTTGACGATCTCAGGTGCATACCGCTGAAACAGCTTCTGACCCACAGCCGTGGACGCGTCCTCCGCAGTGATCTCACCCTTCTCAATACGCCGCTTCAAGGCTAGCATCTCGAAGAACGTCGAGTCCAGACGGTCCTCTGCGTGCATCTGCCACAACGCAGGGTAGTCGAAAAAAAGAGTCTTGTTCTCCGTCTTCATCTTCTCCATGAACTCCTCCTGACGAAGGTGACGCCACTTCTTCTTCGAGTGGTCCATGTTGCGAACAAGAGCCTGGATCTGCGTCGCATTCAGTTCCTCTGTCGTGATGTTGCGCTCGCCTTCCGCGATTTGCTCAGGTGTGAGTTCAAGACGACGTTCTGCCATTGTTATGAGTTGGCATAGAATCTATAAGTGGGTGTAACGCAGCCATCAACTGCGAGCACTCCGCGTGATGTGTCATACCCGTCAGAATGACGTTTCCAGTCCTGAACACCTTCGCAATCCACGCATAGCCTGGGAAGTAGATCTTGACTGCGGGATACACCGAAGGCTCGTACTCCGTCTTGATTCCACGCCGACGAAGCGTATCGTACAAGGTCTCTCGCGACACGGTACCTTCGGCTGTCAGACGCGTCTTGTAGTTCATCAGCACAACGCGCCGAACTTCTTGCGTCCACACATTCTTCGGAGCCACATCGTCCGGGACAACAATCGCGTGCGGACAGGTTGCGGTGATGTGCGCCCTTAGTCGCGCCATGACCGAACGGTCGTACCGCTCGTCCAGCACACCTGTGATGTGAAACACTCCATTCTGGAATATCTTCACCGTAATCTCCTTCTTCTTCAATGTCCCATCACCATCGTCCAGACTGACGAGAGTGATGGAATTGTGTCCGAACCCGGTCGTTCGCTTCGCCGGTGCCTTCTTGACTCGTCTCTTAATCAGGTCTCGCTTTGAAGACCCGCGTGCAGGGACACCCTGCTTCTCAATTTTGATGATGGACTCCGTCAGTGGCAGCTCATCGAGTAGTCGATTCGTGTCCAGACGAACGTTCGCTGTGTACAGTACCACCATGGTTGTCAGTATTGGCGTCTCCATGCACTGGGCTCGTGTAAATGAAATCGATTTCGTTTTTCCAAGACTGTGAAAAGGAGAAGGGTTCGCGACTAATGACATGGCATTCGAATCCACGGAGTACCCGACGTAGCTTCGTTTCCTCTGTCAATTCGAGCATCCAGCCTTCGAGATACCCGAGCCAAAGAACGGCTGTTTTGTGATGTGCGAGAATACCCAACGAAGTCTCAGCAAGAGTACTGAGTGGTTCGCAGGATAAGTCAAAACATCCAGCGGGTTTCGCGGCTGGATATGTGTACACTGTAAGCATGCTTTTGTAAAGAGACGTTCAATTAAGTGACTGTACGAGGCGCAACGTACGTGTTCTTCCACACAGGTCCACCGGTTGTGGAGTTGATGAGTCCCGGGCTCAGTCCCACGCACCCGCACGACGACGCGAAGTTCACCTTGCCACACGCCTGACAGCAGTTGTTGATGGACTGCCGGGCTTTGGCAATCCGGTCCTCGCGGTAATAGTTCGAATCTGACGAGGGAATCAGCGTAGACAGCCGGATCGTGTCATTGACTTCGCGGTACATGTCCACGCCGTAGCTGTCTTTTCCGTAGCACAAGTCCTTGATCTGCGACGGTTTCGTGTTCACAGTTGCCACCGCATTCGCGGACGCATACCCAATGTACGCAGACGCATCCTTCACCTGGTGTCCGCGCGCAATGGTCGCAGACGATCCGTTGCGTGTGCTCGGGGCATTCAGCGTGGTTACACACGCAGTCGCAGGCAAAAACTGCTCGTAGACAGCAGACGCTGCATTCTGCCGCCGAATCTCGGTCATCTGACCACATGTCATGCGTGGACGTGTGTCAATATACTTTTGCGTCTTGAGTTGCTGTCTCACCAGATACTCGCTACACGACGACATCTTGTTCTTAGGTGGAGAGGATTCTACACCCCAGGATGCGTCAACAGATGGCGGCGGCAACACTCTCGCGTAAGTCCAAGCTGATTGAGAGCTCGACCCTCCGCAGTGACCTTTGTTTCCGTCGTCAGGTACATCAGCTGTCCATCCGCTGGACGTCCATCCTCACGACGAAAGTCCTTGACGAGACGATTGAACTCCTTCCACTTGCCTGCGAGGGGAAGATTACACGTGTAGCAACGGATTACGATTGGGAAGTCCATGCTGTGTCTTTTATATGGCTTGGACAGTTCGTTTTTCGCAGACTAGAACAATGAAAGTCAAGACGAAAACACTGTACTGGGTCGCAGCGGCTTTCTTTGTGTTGGGGTTGGTCCTGTTATTGGTTCCCAGCACCCCCAGCTTCACCGCCACGTACTCAAAGGACGTGAGCCGGTTCGGAAGCGACTCCGTGGACATGCAGATGGCGATGGGCACTCTTCACACGGATCCGCCGTACATGATGGTACCCAAGCCAGAGATGAAACCTACCCTACTGTTCCCGCCCTCAGAGGATGACCTTTCGAAACTTTCAGGACCGCCTGCGACTATACACTAATGCCCGACTGGGTACTGGTGGGGACATCTCACTTCATTCTATTGCCCGTCGTCGCATATCTGAACTCACGTGAATGGGTGTGTGCGGGACTTGTCTTTGGCACCTACCTGTCATCGGTGGCTCATCATTCGACGAAGCCATTCTCAACGGTACTCCTGTATACGGACATGGCATTCGCGCAGATTGCGAATCTGTGTGCGGTCTATACCACCCTTCAATGGGTTCCATTTTCGATACCGCTGTATCTGTGCTTTTTGTCCTGTCCGCTCATCGTCCACTACTACGGTCATCACCACAGTATTCTTGGATGGGACCCAGATCCAGCCGTCTCTACGTGGTGGCACGCGTTCCTCCACGCCTTCACATCCCTGTCCTCCACGCTCTCCATTCTGCTCGCTTTCACACATACGTCGTGAACTGTGTATGCCGAACTGGACACTGTCCGCGTCTAGTCATTTCTTTCTGATTCCATCTCTTTCCGCCATCTCGTTTGGAGGATACATCCCGGGAGGGATCGTATTCGGAACGTATCTCGTCTCGGTCGCGTATCACTCGACAAAGCCGCGGTTTCCATGGTTATTGAATCTTGATATCATATTTGCACATCTTGCCCATATCACCATGATGTGGACGACAGCACAATGGATGCCCTATTCGCTCCCCGTGTATGCACTGTTTCTGTCGTGTGCGGCAATCACCTATTACTACGGTCAGACCTATGAGTGTCTCGCATGGGACCCGAATCCAGTGGTCTCCACGCGATGGCATGCGTTCATGCATGGGTTTTTGGGATTAAGCTCTGCGTTCTCGGTCTTGATGGCCTCTGCTTCGGGTAACAATGTCTTGTGGTTCTTTAACAAATGAGCCCATTCAAAAAGTGGCTGTTGATCTTCATCGTCACACTCGCACTGATTCACATGGGGTTCGGTAGCCTCGCCGACATCCTCCGCACTGGACAACTCACCTCTCAACACGGTTGGACTGAAGCGTTGATTCTTATGCTATTAGCCATTGTCGTCGCGATTGCAGTGAAGTAACTACCACGCCAACTCGAGCTCCTGTGCGGACCAAAACTCGTTGGCTCCATTCGGCATCTGACGACGGAACAGAAACGGAAGCCTACGCTGCTCAATCTCACGACGCGCAACCTGGTCGAGGAATCGTGGGTCCGACGTACGAAGTCCATCGAGACTCACAAGAGGCTTTGCTCCCTCTGCGAGCTGCTGCTGCCGAGCTGCGAGGAGAGCGACGTATTCATAACGGCTGAAGTACGGGCGAGTCATACGCTGTCCCTTACCGATGGCTTCAACGACTTGTGCGCGGTACACGGGAGCAACCTCGGGGTGGTCCGTAAGAGACTGCGTAGGCGCCGCGGCGGCGGGGGGAACAGCAGCAGCGTTCGTTGACATAGTCTCCTCTTGTCTAGGAACATACTCTTTCGTTTTCAATAAATGCCGATCATCCGTGGTGCTGCGGGTGGAACGGACCCCGGTGGTGCTCATCCGCAGGTTGCGGGTGGCAATGGCTCATGCATCGTTCAATACACCGTGAACCCGAGGTTTCACGACTGGAAGAGCCCGCCGTTCAATGGACGTATCTACATCACGTGAAAAATGTTAGCACTAGACAATGCCTACCCGTCCCGCGTCCGATTACCTGGCGTATGTCAAATCACAGATCCTGACTCAGACAGCAGTTGCTGTTCCGCAAGCTCGCAACGTTCTTCGTTATGAAGGGGCTGGAACTCGCCTTAATGCGATTACACAGTACTCGGATATGCGGTATGTGACCACGGGACAGGCTCCACCTGCCCGCATTGCCCCGCGTCAAAAAGTATTCAACCGCTCCAACCCTCTCGCGCTGTCGACGGTTGCGACTCTGAGTGGCGGCGGTGTCTTGGGCGGAGTTGTCAGCCGCCCTCAGCCGAGGACGTCGGGTACGACTAGCTTAGTCGTCCTGCAAACCAACCTCATTCAGAATGCACAGGCGTGTGCGGGCAAGAGCGGCACGACCTTCACGTCGTCTGTTCCTGCGACCAGTGGATTACCGTAATCAAGCCCTGGCATTCTGCTTCCACATCGCATCGCAGACTGCGCACTGGTACATCCAGACTACATTCACCGAGTCCAGCTTCACACCTACAATGTCAGACTCCTTACCTTGTGTTGCGCAGGTAGGATTCAGACACACCATTGTCTTGAAGCGAGGCAGCGTCGGGTCGTACTTCAAGTACGGATTGATTGAGTACTGGACAGATGTGTCCTGTTGAAGGTCATGCTCGTACACAACCGGATTCTCCTTCGTCGCCTCCTCCTCGTAAGGGCACGAGCGGCACTTCAAGTATGCCTTTCCCTCGCGCTCCTCGATCTCGTACAGGAAATTGGAGCAGTCGGTACAGAACTTCATTGCTTACCCTTTGGTAACAAAATCGTCGTCCGTTTTAAATGACTAAACCCGGATTCGTGCGTTCAAAAGGAATCAGCCCGCCACAACTCATCGGGGGAATAAGTAACGATGCAAGCCGGACACCTTCAAAAGTTTCTGGACGCTCACCGTGCGGAGACCAAGAGTGGTCTCGAGACTCATCAGCTCTTCGGACATGGTATTCTCTACACGATTCCTGACGAGAAGATGGACGAGTTCTATCGCCTCTACTGCAACCACGTCGCAAACAATGGTCCACTGACCATCACGGAGAAGATGACCCGGATCGGTCCTCTCCGTGTGGATCTCGACTTCCTGTACGATGGACGAGTCGATGACCACAAGCACACACAGGCAATGACAATTGCCTTCGTTAAGGCGTACATGTCCGAGGCTGCGAAGTATGTCCAGGTCAAGGACATCGTGGATGTCTACGTGATGGAGAAGCCCGAGCCGACCTTCTACCCGGGCAAGAAGGAGTCGAAGTCCGGTATTCACCTGGTGGTGCCAGAGGTTCGCGTGAATCGCAACGTGGAGCTGGCAATCCGCAATGCACTTCTTCCGAAGATGGACGAGTACTTCCCCAACCTCGGACTGAAGAAGGACTGGCGCGAGACCTATGACAAGTCCCCGCTCAATCACACGAGCTGGTGGGCTCTGCTGGGTTCGAAGAAGCCGGCGGGTGAGGGTGCGACGCCGCAGCCGTATCAGCTCAAGTACTCGATCGAGTGGGACCCGAATGACGTGGCGGTGGCTATCGACGAGGAGGTGAATCGCGAGGTCAAGCCGGAGAATATCCGCAAGTTCTCGGTCCGGTCCTCCAACGAGTCAGAGTCTCCGTTCACCGAGCTGGGTAAGGCGTACGCCTTGAAGGAGGAGGAGGTGCGTATCTCGGGTGGAACTGCGATGATGCCCCAACGCGGTCGCCCGGCTCAGCGTACAGGTGACCCGGGTTCGCGCGGTTCGTCTCCGACTCGCGTGATCTACCTCCAACCTCTGTCCAAGTCGATGTCTGACTACTACGAGGCTCACATCTTCAACTTGAAGTCGGATCGGTTCAATGATCACGACGAGCGTACCAAGGTGGGACACTGCTTGAAGAACATTCACCCTGATTTGGAGAATCTCTGGCTCGAGTTCTGTTCGCAGCGTGTGGACGGCAAGTATGATCCGCGTGAGGCGATGGCGAAGTGGCAGGGATTCAACTTCCGCAACGACGGTGCGAAGCTGGGTGTAGGCAGCCTGCGCCACTGGTCGCGGATGGACAATGCGGACGGCTACATCCAGATTGAGAAGATGAACATTGACCGTCTGCTAGACGAGGCTACGGATACGCAGACGGAGCACGATATGGCGCAGGTCGTCTATGCCAAGTTCCGCGACGAGTTCAAGTGTGCGCGGTTCAGTGCGTCATCGTGGTACTGGTTCGCAGGTCACACGTGGCGCGAGACAGATAAGGGTGTTTCGCTTCAGTGTCGCCTGTCATCGGACGTCTTCCGCGACTTCTTCCGCAAGGAGACGGAGATCACGACCATGATGAATGCGGATGGATTCCCGCAGTGTCCGGAGGGAAAGCACGATCCGACTGGCTGCGACTGGTGTAAGACCGACAAGAAGCGCCAAGCCTATGCCCATATGCGCAAGCAGCTGCGCATGACTCGGTTCAAGGAGAACGTGATGAAGGAGTGCCGCGAGTTGTTCCTGGACGAGGAGTTTGCGACCAAGGTAGATGAGAACAAGAACCTCATCGCGTTCGCGAATGGTGTGTTTGATACGCTGACCTTCGAGTTCCGGGATGGTAAGCCGGAGGATTACATCTCCTTCTGCACGAACCTCGAGTTTCACCCGGATCGCCCGCACGATTCGTTCCCGTGCTGGCAGGAGCTGAACAAGTTCCTCCACGATGTGCTGCCCGATCCCGACGTTCGCGAGTACTTCCTCGCCTACCTCGCTACCTCGCTGTCCGGAAACAATGAGGCGCAGAAGTTCCACATCCTGACCGGTACAGGTTCGAATGGTAAGTCAATGTTGATGAACTTGATGTCGACTGCGATGGGTGATTATGCGTGCAAGGCTCCAATCTCGCTTCTGACACAGGCACGTAACAAGTCCGCAGCTGCGGCTCCGGAGCTGGTCCGTATGAAGGGTCGTCGCTTCGTGACCATGCAGGAGCCCGATGAGCAGGTGCCCCTGAACACGGGTCTGATGAAGGAGCTGGCGTCTTCGGAGAAGATCACGGCGCGCGATTTGTATGCGGGTTCGAAGCAGATGCTCGACTTTGACCTCCAAGCCCGTTTCAATCTCGCGTGTAACGAGAAGCCGAAGATCAATACGCAGGACGGAGGTACGTGGCGCCGTCTGGTGGTTGTGAACTTCGTGAGCAAGTTCGTAGCCGACCCGCGGCTGCCGAATGAGAAGCCGATTGACGAATCCTTCGTCCAGAAGTCGCAGAGCAAGGAGTGGGCAGAGGCGTTCCTGGCGTACCTGGTGTTTCTGTACACGAAGGGCAAGGGGTATCGCAAGCTGGTTCCGCCGGAGAAGGTGATGGAGTACACGAGCGAGTACAAGGATGACAGTGACGTGATCGCCAAGTTCATCCGTGAGAAGATTCATAAGGTGGATACGTCGGAGAGCGGTGAAGTCTCCGTGATGCGCTGGACGGATGTGTCAAAGGAGTTCGTTGAGTGGAAGCGTACGAATGATCCGACCAGTAAGGCAACGACCGCGGACTTGAAGAAGCAGGTCGAGGCTACGTGTGGAAAGGCTGGACCCGGGAATCGCTGGACGGGTATCAGGTGTGGCGACGCTTAGTCTGGTGGTGGTGACGACGACGGTGGCGCCCGGTGCGATGACGGCGCCCGCCTCCAGTTTGCCCACCAAACACCGACTTCCAGCCATTTGCAATTGTACCCCACAGTCCGTTTCCAGCGGATACATCGGCTTCTCCTGCACTCCGAACAGTCCTGCCGAAATCGTCAAATGCGGTCTTTATCCCTCCAAAGAGTGCGTCCATTTACTCTATCTATGAGGTTATTTGCGTTGGCGGCGACGGGTCTTGCGACTTCCGCCCTTTGGCACGTAATGAACACCAGCGGCGTCAAGTGCATCGTTAGCCACTCCTCCTACTCCCCGTATGAATTGATTTGCGACATATCCGATGCCGCCAATCAAACTATTCCATACGCCACCAACTCCGTCCCGTCCATAGTTATATAGACTACCCGTGTCGTTGATTGCCCATTGGAGCAACGTAACCATCTTATTTATTTGGTAGGTTTTTTACTGTGCATGCCGGCTAGCGCCGATCTTGCTCAGCACATACGTACGCAGCATGCCAATGGTGAAGACGACCAGTACGAACGAGACGATCAGATTGACGAGGTCACCGATGACCTGACCCACCTTGAGGTCCGCCGAGCCGACCTTGACCGTGAGGGACGTGACACCCTTGCCCGCCGACGCCGCCGGCGCCAGCAGCGGCACGAGGATACCGTCGTTCAGCGACTTGAAGAACGCTGCGACGACACTTCCGAGATAAAACGCCGCAGTGAGAATGATGATGTCCTTCGTATCCAGCATTTATTGAGTTACCCAGAATGTTTTTCAGACAACGTCATAATGAGGATCCGCAATGCCGGACTGGACCTGTTGGCTGGAAATGCCACCTCGATTGTCGCGTTCGACTGCGAGTTCTGGCATAAAGGAAAGACGTTCCTCCCACGCGAGGTGGGTGGGTACCACCTGACACGAGCGGGCGACGGATGGTCGTCAACGTCATTCTTCGCGGTTCTGCCTCCTCCGCCCGGACAGTTGAATCGCGTCTCGTCCAGGTTCTCGACCGTAACGCCTCGGACCGCTGACATTCTGGATATCTTAGAGGAGACAGAGCGCACTGCACCTCAGTTCTTGGGTAACAATGATAGTGTGCGCGAGTACTTTGCCGACAAGCTGGTCAAACCCCATTTGAAACCCGTATCGTGGCTGAATGAGTTCGTGAAACTGTTACCTCACTCTGCGGTCATTGTCAAGGGTGACATGGATCTGAAAGCCTTGAAATCCGCAACGACTCACTACCGTCCACCTCTTCGTATCGTCGACATTGCTCGTCATAATCCAGCCTTCAGCAAACGGTGCGGAACTGCGAAGCTGGAAGGGACGTACGCATGTATCGCTAAGGAGCTCGACGCCGGATTGAAGAAAGCCTTCCCTGTCGGCAAGGCGCATAATCCAGTGTTTGACGCAGCCATGACGATTCAGATTGCTGCGTGGCTAGCCGAGAAAGATATACGTTGAATACAATGGATACCCGGTATTGGGGCGGGAGTGCATGGCAGTTATTTCATCTCGTGGGCGAAGGGTCACCGTCTCCACGTCCAGTTCTCGCAGGGATGGCTCGCATTTTGCCGTGCAAGTTCTGTCGCGAGAGTACCGCGAAGTTCATGCACGAAACCCCATTGACTCCGCATGGCGACACTGGACGATGGGTCTACGAGATTCACCGCAAGGTCAACCATAAGTTAACCACCCAAGCCAAGACGGATTCCGAAGTCATCCTACCTGACCCGGACCCGACGTATGACGACGTTCATGCAAAGTACTCGCGTATGTTGAAGTCGAAACCACGTGCGGTACCTGGGCGCGACTTTCTGTTCTCGATTGCGTACAATTACCCAGACGCGCCGGACTATGACCAAGTGAACGCACAACAAACCTTTCTTCGCGCATTACGAACATCCTATCCATTCCCCGAACTCCGAAAGGTCTATGTAGCATACCTCGACCGTCATCCGCTCATCCTCGAATCGAGAATGGGATACCTTCACTGGATGTACGGACTTCTGCGAGCTCTGTCCGCAAAAACACGGTCACCGATTCGTACCTTCAAGGGATATGCGCACCATGTGGCTTACTACAAGAGCGGGTGTTCTAAATCAACGTACCATGGAAAGACCTGTCGCCGATTGGGTGACGGGAACTTCACGAAACGACGTGACCATAAGCGTACTCGACGGATCGCTGTTGGAGGTCTACTCACGTAAACAGGGAGACGAAGCGACTCCGCTATGTATGCGAGTGTATCTGATTGGAATGGTGTTACTTACGTTGTTCGTTATACGGTCAGCACTTGTTTAGTGCTTGCGGTGGTGCTTGCCGCCGCGCCGGCGCGTCCCGCCGCGCTTTCCCATCGACTTCACCTTGCGCTTGAAGGTCTTCGAGGCTTGCGTCATCGCCTTGCGCAAGTTGTCGCCCTGCTTCATCGTTCCGCGACGAATCATCTCCGCGCGCGTCTTCATTACGTGAGCAATCCAAGAACGTCCACCTGCTTGTCCTGTTTCGTCCATTTTTGTTTAACCGCGCGAAATGAATCCAGGACGACTCTGTGGAGTCGGGCAGAGGTTCCACTGGCATCCGTATGCGTACACGTCGTCCATGATTTTGAAACGCGCAAACGCTTGGTCCGGTGCGACGATGACAATGTTCTTCGCAGCAAACCCTCGTAACTCAGCCGGGTCGCGGGGATGAGCCGCCTGTTGGTACGAGAGTCGGCGCAGATGACTATCATTCCACGACAGATTGATGAGCGGTTCGAGCTCGGTACCTCGCACTTCGCTTCCCGATACGATGACGATCCGGTTGGCTAATTCGCCAAGCGTCTTGCCATGAACGCTACCCTGCACGAGATGCTTGCGAACTGTCGTTTTGATATGGTATGCGATACGGTTCAACGTGAAGCTCGACTCGGTATGCGGGACAATCGATAGAATCAGCGGAGTGTCCGAAGGGAATGCGTCGTTCACAATATCGATACAGCACGACTCGAAGGAAACGTTCTTCACGATCGGTTGGTCCTGTTCGTCTGCATAGACGTGGAGCTCAATCAGTCGATAGCCGTTTTTCACTGCGAGAGCTACGTCATCTGTACACCCTTGTACCGTGAAGTCAACTAAGGTACCGTCCACGTGCTCATGCGTGACGGGAGCGTCCGCTGTTGCGAGAAGATATCCAGCGGCTGCAAGGGAACCGAACGCGACGAGTGTTTCCATTGCTCTTACCTTTTAGAGAATATCCACCATATGTTCCGTATCGCATTCACCTCATCGTCTCGAATGCGTTTACTCATCTGGACACCCAGCAAACATGCGTAGTGGAAGTACAGGCAATACATACCACATTCCGACTCCTTGAACTGATGATGTGTCGTATTGTACGTCAGCGCCATCGGTGGTCCACCGTGCGCATCCCACTGTTCCTTCCACCGGAACATGAGACGCTGAATCTCCTTCTCCGGTTTGCGAGCATAGGAGTCAAAGTACGTCATACGAGGATACTGTAACTCTGGACGGATGTCGAGAAACGTCGCAATCCAATGCTGTCCCGGTCCGTCGTGGACGTCGGTATTGAAGACGATACCGATACGGTGCTTTCCCTTCTTGAACAGCGGTTCCAACTTCATCGAGCACAGTGTCGACACGATACACTTGGACGATTCGGACTTCAAATCAAAGTCAATCGGTACACATCCAACGAAGTGGTAGTCCTCAACGACTCGCTCGAACTCATGCTCAACGTGATCAATGTCGTCCGAGGATAACCATTCTGAACGATTGTTATTCCACTCCGCCGGCGCCCGACGGCGTTTCATCATCGAATTCACAATGCACTCGGGCTTTCCGTTCGAACACGTGTCGCGGAACCGTTTCAAGAGTTCTCCCCACACAGCTTTTCGGTTACCTGGTTGAATGGGTGGGTGACTTGGATTCTCCTTGTTCCATACGGTTCGCAACCGTTCGACCTCGTTTTCATCGAAGAGGAACATAGCTCTTGCTTAAAACGGATACTTTCTATACTGTCACTTTGTAAAGCATGGACGCCCTCAAACAGATTCTCTCCAAGTACATTCGCGTCAACAAGAACATCTCCGAGCTGAACACCCAGGTAGCGGAACTGCGCGATTCCCGTCGTACGGTCGAGCTGGATCTTGCAGCCTTGTATGCGCATACAGAGCTGCCTGACCAGATTCACCTGCGTGAGTCCGATTTGATGTTCAACGTCAAGCGTCCATCCAAGTGGAAAAGGGGTTGGACGCTGTCAAAGAAGGATTTGGAGCTCTACCTGACAGAGATCCTGGGCGACCGTGGGAAGGAGGTGATGCGTGAGATTGTGCGTCGTCACGAACCTAAGCTCGTAGCCGACGACTTCGGCTTCGAGTTGAAGTCTACTGGGTCTTCGGGTGCATCGTCGGGGGCTGATTGAACTGGATTGCGAGTGACCTGAATGGTCACTGCGGTTGCGTCTTGTAAGCATGCGGCTACACCCAGACAGCAACAGACGCCGAGAAATAGCGAGACACCGCCCACGAGCATGGTGATGTCAGACATTACTCCTTTTTACTGGGACAGGGTCAAAGTTCGTTTTCAGTGACTCTTCGATCTCGCGCATGAGTTTTGCCATATCCTGTATGTGTCTGGACGCTTCAAGGGTACTTTCGCGTGCCATGAATCCCCGCTGAATTCGTGTCACCGCGACGGAAAGCTGTTGCTGCCTCTCGACCACCTGAAACGCCAATGTAGACAACTGTTTTCGCATCAATGCGCGGATATGTAAGGGACGTAGAAAATCTTTAAACCCCGGTAGGCGTGCCGGGTGGCGAGTCATTGTCCAGATTGATCCATTCAACTTTGTCCGTCGTTGTGGGTCGAATTGTCCCGATCTCCTTGAGCCGCGTGTAGCCGTCGGGGGCGTATTCGTATACCGTTTCGGCTATCACTCTGTAGTACTTCTTTTCTCGTTTACCCCCACGCTTCTTCGCGGTACGACGCCTGGCTCGGCGAGTGCGTCGGCGTCCGCGAGTTGAACGAGTGCGACGAGCCATTTACTAGTACGTCAGGAAACACTTCACATTCCGTCGTCCTCACGGGAAACGAAGTACTCTCGCATCTTTTCGTCTACCTTGCGGTCTGTCAGCTCCCAGACTCCATGCGCATTGGGCTGAACGATCGAACGCACGTCCCGCACTCCGTCGAGGATCCGGTGCCGGTCGACGTACTTGCGGTTCTTGGCTGAACCATGCCACAGATGGTACACAGTCCCAAGAGCGCAGGACAGTTTGGGTTGAATCATACGCGAGTACTCTTCATACGACGGGACGAGAGAGGGGTGAAGGTACCCTTTCGGAAACTTGATGTCCATCCACGCCGCTGTCGACATCGTATCTCCGCTTCCCGTGATGCCATGCTGGTAGAACCCAATCTCCCTGTACCACTTGCGCTGGAACGCCCACCCGAACCCGGGGTGGTAGTTGTGGTTGTACGTGTTCACGCGGTTCATGTAGGCGACCGATAATCGCGTCTGAATCAGCTTGGTATACGTGCTATCCAGCCACACACATGAAGAAAAGGGCTGGACAACGTGGTAGGTTCCCAGAAGACGCGAGACGTTGTCATACCATTTCGGATTCCCGAAGACGACATCTGCGTCAAGGAACATGATCTTCTTGAACCGACTCGGGACACGCTTTTCGAGCAATGCACAGAGCGTCTCCTTGTGGAAGAGAACGCTGTTTCCCTTGACATGGTATGCGTCCTTGATTTCGGGTTCCGCATCGCCGAACGTCAGTTCAAGCGTATAGTACGGTATATGTGCGTGTTTCAGTTTTTCGATTGTGTAGAAGTAGTTCATCAGCATCTTCTTCGAGTGAGCCGGGTTGAAGAAGACAAAGCACACGGCTATGTCTTTGCGCACGGGGATCTCGTAGCGACATGCTGCGACATCCACGATACAGGTTTCAAGAGGCGGGGCGGTTTCAGGGGTGCGGACTACGTTATACGCAAAGGACTGGATTTGTCCCATTATAAAGGAGCGTGTAGAACATTTGTCTGGAATTCACTCACGCGACGGCGGTGCTTCGTCCGGCTCAGCTCAGCCTGCTCCTTTAAGCGCTTCAACTGACGCTTGCGAGACAGCGCATACATACGCTTATTCTGTTTCTTGGTCTGAACCAACGACTTCAAGCCCTTCTTGATACCGAGGAACCCCCCGCGACGAGTACGTGCCATTGTATTGAGCAAACAAAAACGAATTTACCGCGAGGGAGGTGAATGAATCGTATGTACTCGCCTTACAATGCTTCTAACCGGATCTTCACCGAGGATGATATTCATCGCATTCTCCATCGCCACGGACTACCTCACTACCGCGTGGGCAATCGGAAAGCATTCCAAACTGCCATGGTTCACACCACCTACGTTCGTCGCACTGACTACACTACGCCCGATGGAGAGCCGGCTGTCCTTGCCCCCTGTCCCTCCGGCGTCATGCCCCTCCAAGATGAGAGTTACGAGTGCTTGGAGTTTGAAGGCGACGCAGTCCTCGGGGCTTGTATCGCGACCTATCTACGCAAGAAGTTCCCCGAGAAGAAGCAAGGATTCTTGACGGATGCCCGTAAGGAGCTCGTCAACAATGACCGGATTGGAGGGCTGTCGAAGAACATTGGGTTGGACCGGTTCTACGTAATCTCGCGACACAATGAGGACTCGGTGGCGATCGCGGGTCGCACCAATACCAAGAAGCTCGGAGACATCTTTGAGGCGTTCCTGGGAGCTCTGTGGACCGACTGCGGTAATCGCTTCAATGTCGTGTATCCCTTCGTCACCACCGTGATGGAGGCGTACTTGGACGTGGACGAGATCGTGAACTCCGCAACCAACTTCAAGGACCTGTTTCAGAAGTACTGTCAACGCGAGTTCAAGTGTACACCGGACTACGAGATGCGGTCCAATGACCCCAAAAAGAATGAGATTGTGGTCGCAGTGATGGTCGCTGGAAAGGTCTATGGAATCGGCGCAGGGACAACACGAAAGAAGGCAGAACAGATGGCATGTAAGCAAGCCCTCACCGCAGTCGGAGTACCCGTTTCCGCCGCCTAGTGCCTCCTCTACGCATTGTTCAATCGCGACAAGAATATATCCTCGCAAAGAATAAACATAATGGGAGGCGGTCTTCTTCAGCTTGTTGCCTATGGTGCTCAGGATGCCTACATCACCGGAAACCCCCACATCACCTTTTGGAAGGTGATGTACAAACGTCACACCAATTTTGCTATGGAGGCGATGCGCGTGAACTTCACGGGCTCGCCGACGTACGGTCAGCGTTCGGTGGTGGTCGTGAACCGGAATGCCGACCTGATGTTCCGCACGTACTTGGAGGTGACGCTGCCCGATACGCGCGCCGCTGCGACCGGTGCTTCTCAGGACGTGCTGTGGACGGCTGGCGGTCGTCGCCGTCTCGGATACCTGCTCATCCAGCAGGTGGAGATTGAGATCGGTGGACAGGTCATGGACCGTCACTATGGTGAGTGGATGTACCTATGGGAGTCGCTCACCTCGAAGTATGACCAGTCGGTTCGCCTCGACCAGATGCTCGGCACGAGCGTGCAGGGAACGTACTCCACTCCGGCTGGCTGCAATGGTCGCCCGTCGGTTCTCTACATCCCGCTCCAGTTCTGGTTCTGCCGCAATCCGGGTCTGGCTCTGCCGCTCATTGCCCTCCAATACCACGAGGTGCGCCTGAACTTCATCTTCCGCCAGGCGACGGATCTGGTCCAGAACGTGACGACGGGTGGTGGCGCCTTCACGGGTGGCGTCGTCGCGGCGGCGGCGGCTCTGCCCCGCTTCAAGGACTGCGCTGTCTACGTTGACTACATCTACCTCGACACGGACGAACGTCGCCGCTTCGCACAGCAGACGCACGAGTACCTGATTGACCAGCTCCAGTATGGTCTCCAACAGTCGGTGACGTCGCAGACTGTCCGCCTCGACCTGACGCTGAACCACCCGGTGAAGGAGCTGGTTTGGGTCTACCAGGATGCCCGCAAGCTCGACTGCTCGCAGCTGTCGGCTCTGGGCATGGCTAACACGCAGCCGTTCGCATACGACGACATCGCCAACCGCTGCCGCCTCCAGCTCAACGGTCAGGATCGGTTCGATGAGCGCTATGGCGACTATTTCTGGAAGGTCCAGCCCTACCAGCACCACTCGGGCGGCGCCTTCGAGCCGCACGCGTACACGCAGCTGCCGCTGACGGGTTCGACCCCAGGTTCGTTTGCGGTGTGGTTTACCGCGTCGGCTGTTGCAAGTGCCGGAACAACTCTGGGCACCGTCGCTATCACCGGAGGGGCTACGTATGCAACTCTTGCCGGGCTCACACTCCAGGTCGTGAGTGCTACAAACGCGAGTGGCTACACACTGATCCCGCCGGGTACGAGTCTCACGTTCTCGTCTGCGACTGCTGCGACTCTTTTAACGAATTCACTGACGACCCCGACAGGTGGTGCGGCCGGAACAATCTACGCGATCTACGACCCAAACAACATCGTCAACGACCCTATCAATGCGGGCGGCATCGCCCAGTCCGGTCTCCAGGTGACGAACCCTGATGCGGTTGGACTCGTCAATGGTGTGCCCTCGGTGTACGGATACACGCAGTCGGTGAACCCGATTAACGTGTACTCGTTTGCACTGGCTCCCGAAGAGCACCAGCCGTCTGGCTCGTGTAACTTCTCGCGCATTGACACGACGACCCTGGTCTTTGACTCGATTGTTGGTATTGATGGCAGGTCCCTGGCGGCGGGCTCGTTCCCGAGCAAGAACTACCCGTACCTGTTCCGCATGTATGCCGTGAACTACAACATCTTCCGCGTCATGAGCGGCATGGGTGGTCTCGCGTACAGCAACTAAATCTGATGTATAAACAATGGAAGCTCTTGGTCCAAACCCTGCGGCGGCGGTGCGCTGGCGACCTCGCGGCGAGGCTGGACTCAGATTGCTTCTCGGTTGGACTAATAGGACCCGTGCCACAGAAGATGCAGCGAGGAGAATTGGTATAGTACTCGAACAACAGCACGTTCAATACCCCGCAGCTCCCACCCAACTTGACCAAGTGATGCAGATTGCCCTCTATGGATTGTTCGAGCGCGTATCAACCCTAGAAGATCGCCTTGCTGGACCACCTGCGCCGCCGCCGCCCGCCGCCGCCGCCGCCAATATTCCTCCTAACGCCGCCGACGCCGCCATGGCCCGCGGAATCGCCCCCGCCGCCGGAGGTGGTACCCGCCGTCACCGTCGTCGTCGCCGTACTTAACGACGCACATACGGCACAATCAACAGTCCAAGAAGAAGAACCAGTACCACCGTATCGAAGACTCCCACGATCTTCTTGTACTTAATCGGAAGCTCGTGAGTTCCCGGAGGCACACCGCCATACGGCTTCGCCCAGCCGATCAATCCGCCTAAAAGCGTAGGACCGAGCTTGTCGTTACAATCGTAGATGTAGTCGTACCACGCCATCAACACATACGCAGTCATTGCGAGAACAAACGCAAGGACTGCTTGATGTTCCCACGCTTTGGGGTGAGGCATGTAGAAGACAAAGAGAATGAACAGTGCAAAGACAATGCACTTTTCATTCAGGTAGAGAGGGGTACCGAAGAGTCCGAATCCCATTTATCTTCTCAGGTCAAAAATTGTCACACTCGTACTCGGTATACAGTCTCCGATTCCCAGCGTCTGTTGTAACATGATCGGCGCAGGATGCCCACGACCCGGATTCTCCACGTGTTCGTGACCTAGAATGTGACCCATCTCATGCGAGACCATGTATTGACGATACGATGCAAGGGGTTGTTTGCTCTTTGCGGATCCATGTAACCACCTCTTCGCATTCAGGTACATGTTACGACCGCCCAGTGTCGCGCATGATAAGTCGTCCGGTAACCCACATATCTGCACAATCGTCTTCGGTAGACAAAGACGGATTGAGACAACATCGTGTGCGTGCTTATCTGACCGGACAAACGTGTATCCGTGCCCACTCCACCCATCTGGGTCGGCTAGGTATACGTCAATTAGGTCCGCGAATTCCGTCGACGAAAACCGGACTCCCTCATCGACCTCCGTGAAGTACCGGACAGTCACCATTGCTTCTAGGAAACGAAAAGTATGACAGCAGACACAAGCCGAAGCACCATGCCGCTCACCAAGTGTTCTCAGTGTAAAAAGCGTACTCACCTCATCTTCAACTGCCAGTGTCCCGGAATGTTCTGCGTCAAGTGTCGCACCCCAGAGGTGCATGAGTGCAAGGTGTTTGTGCCCATCAAGCTCGAGCTCGAGAAGGTTGTCGCCGACAAGATGCCTACTCGGATATGATCTCGAGGTAGCCCGCGAATGTGTTCATGAGGTTCTCGATGTCCTTCCGGTCCATGTTCTTGGAGTTGAGAATGGACATCACAATGCCACCATCGCGAATCAGAACCTCAACCAGAATCTTTTGGCTCTGAGGTCCCGCGAAGTGGACTATCCAGAGTCCGCCTGTCTTGGTGAAGTGCGCAGTGTAGCCGGGGAAGCGCTCCAACGTGTCGGAAAGTGCGTTGTCAATGTTGAGTGCCATGGTAACCGCTGGCTCTTGGTTCCGTTGAACACGCTCGATTCGTTTTTGGAAAAACGGATTCCGTTGGGGAATGCACTGTCAGACACTATGGACACGACTCTACCCTTTGTTGACTTCGACATCATTCTGCAATCCATTGTGTCCTACGATGTGTACCCCGGCTTCAACCAAGCCCTCCGCGAGACATTTCGCGGACGTCACGACCAAGACCTTTCTGTGCGAGAGTTTGCGACCTTTCTGAACTCCACGGTCGACACGTTTTCGCGGGCAGCTGTGTTTGGGCGGTTGGTCGGGCAGTTGGCGTACCGCAAGGTCGCCAGCTACGACGAGGCGGAAAAAATGCTCAACGGCTATATCTAAGCGCAAAACAGAAAACGAAAGTGCGGACACCACGGCTGGACCCAGAGCCCCCCGGCCTCTTCTTCTCTTCTCACCAACTGCCAAGATGCCCTTCCAGAACTGCAACTTCATCAAGCAGGCCGACCACCGCCCCTGCGAGCACCAGGTTCACAACCACCCAGACACTGTTCCGCCGAACCGCATCCACTGCGGCATGCACGCGCCGATCGCCGCCCGGATGCCCCCCGTTGTGCCGGGGCAGTGCGAGCACATTATTGGCGGCCCAGCCCCAGTGTGGGGCCACTGGTGCGGCCACGCCAATGCCGAGAACGAGCGACTTTGCCCCCGGCACGTCATTGTGCGCGACGCCGAAGCCGCCGTAGCTGCCCGCGTGCGCGCCATTCGGGTCCAGATGCAGGAGCAGCAGCACGCCGCACGCGTAGCCCAAATTGCGGCTGAAATTGCTCAGCCGCTGCCCGGGGCCCACCGCGACCCCTTCCTGGCCCATTTGGAGGCAATGGGGCCCGCGCCCGCTCCGGGTCCGCTGGGCCGGATCGCTGCCGATCGGCAGAATGTCCACACGGCGGCAGTGGTCAAGCAAACCAACGCCGGCGAGGCCAAGCTCCTCGCGGAGCCGGGCGATGGCAAGCAAGTCGGGCTCCGAATTGCCCGCGTATTCGCGGCGAGAATGGGGAATCTCCCCGCTTTCCTGCGGGTCCTCAACGACATCGACCACTGGTACCAGACGCCCAACTGCCGCCAGCCCGGCGACCGGTTATATGGCAAGGTCCTCGAGGGTCTCTACCACACAATCATGCGCCAGCCCGAGCCGGTGCAGAAGGAGCTCTTCAACCGCCTGTGGGAGGAAGCCTCCGAATCCGTGGGCATGTGCTGCGAGGGCCACCTCTCGCGCCTGGTCAATGTCATGGCGGGCTTTGATGACGCCTTCAAGTCCTCGGTGTCGCTTGGCGAGGCGCTGCAGAGCAAGATGGCTGCGATCGCGGCGTCCGGCGCCGCTGATGCGGTTGAGCAGGCGAAGGCGTACATGACCGAGCTGGGTATGCCCGCAGCCGAGCAGGCACCTTGGCTCGAGGCGCTGGCGTAAGAATCCCTGACAGGCTGTCAGGGAGTGTAAAAATTTTCAACTTAGACCCCTCGGGGTCTCTACTGTGGGGTGTAGTATGCAGCCGGGTTTACCTCTTCTATGTAGCCATACAAGAGCATCATGAAGTACTCCTTCCATGCGTAGGTCACGTTGTCTCGCTCGAAGACGTCGATCAGCGACGTCCCGACTGCGTCACCGATTGTTACATTGAATCCCATCGAGCTCTGCTGAGGCCACGTGAGCGTGACGTCATAGGTCTTGTCGTTCAGGTCGACAATCTCGATGTCGGGGTGTTCGCCGAGTGTGTTGAGCGCGTAGATGAGAGCTGAGTTGAGAGGAATCATTTTGTCCACATTCATTGTGTTGTGGTGGGTATGCGGACTCCGTTTTCTGAAAACGAATGAGGTCCCCGATATATTTTATAGCAGGCACAATGAGCAACATCAGTCTTCCTCCTTCTACCATGGATTCCTTCAACGGCTCCGGCTACATCCAGAACACTCTCCACCAGGGCGTCACCTCCTTCAATGCGCTGTCCGAGTATACGGACGGGTCCAAGGACGCAGGTGCGGAGAATGTACATATCCACTTCAACACGATGAACAAGACCATCTACCACTCGGACGACGGTTGTGGCATGACCAAGTCTGAGCTCGAGCGGGCAAATATCCGCTGTGCACGCCGCGAGCACGTCGAGGAGGGGCAAACGGGCTTCTTCGGCGATGGAAAGAAGGTGGGTGGCGGGGTTCTGAGCCAGCTCAAGATGCCGCTGCGCACCATCTCTTGCGGTTCGGACAATGTGTTGTCCGCAATCGATGTGGATCTCCCCACCGCCGTTGCGACGGGGAGGCTCACCCTTCTCGCAACCACATTGAAGCGGGGCGATGACATGTGGGACGAGTATGCCGTTGATGCGACCGGAAACGGCACTGTTGATATCATTCCCTGCGCGCCCGAGAAGTTTGACGAGCTGCTCTCCGGAGTCACCTCTGGCACTCTGCTGGATGCGTTTCGCAAGACATACCGCGAGCGTCTCCTCTCCGAGGAGCACCCTTTCGATATCTCGTTCTACATCGACGAGGAGGAGTATCCGCTTAGCCACGATGATGTGTTTGACGAGAAGAACTCGGAAGTGCATCATGTCACCGCGAAGGTCATTGATAAGGACGGTGTGATCCGCACCTGCTTCAATCCTCAGGGCACGGACAAGCTGCATTACTATGCGGCGGAGAAGCTGGAGGACCTTGAGAACAAGGTCGTTCTTCCGGACGAGGTCCTTCACGTGATGAAGGAGGGTGACCGCGTGATTGGTGACTTGAGTGTTACGCTCATCCTCGCAAACGACCCGAGGACGGGTGGGATTCATATCCAGCGTGGAGATCGCATCCTAGACACGATCAAGCACACTCCCGTGACATCGGGAGATATCGGGGCGCGTAACTACTACATGGGTACGCATACAATTGTCAAGTTCTCGCCGAACAAGGAGATGGATAAGCTGTTGGGCGTTCAGGTTGACAAGGGCAACGTTGTGCGCGCTAACATCCACCGGAACATCATGCTGACCATTGAGAAGGTCGCAGACAGCTGGGTCAAGCCCAAGTGGAAGGCTAAGAAGCCCAAGACGGACAAGAATGTTGTTAAGGGAGACAAGGCGATTATCGAGGCACTCAGGCGCCGCGTCGCGGAGCTCGAGGCGGAGAACGCACGCCTCACGGAGGCTCTCCACGGAGACGATGAGTAGACGATGCGCAGTGAGCCAAGTCTATCGCAAAAACAAAATTTTTACATTACGTGAGTGAGTAAGTAAGGTCTTGTTCTGTGTCTACACGCCCGTCATACCGCGGGGGAGGGCGGGAATCTCCGGACCCTTTCCCTCCACCCAGTCCACAATCAGCCCATTCTCGCGCACCACTTCGAGATCAATGAAGTACGGCATCTTGCGCACCCAGCCCTTCGCCTTGGACAGGCACTCGACCACCGCCTCCGTGCCGAAGAACGGGTGCTCGATGACCGGACCCTTGAACCCGTGCGCCAGCGTACACGCCAGGACACCACCTGCATCGATGATATGTCCGGAAACCAGTACCAGATTGTACAGGTTCAGTACAGAGTCCGTCCACTCAAAGTCACCCACCGTGTCCTTGCCCGTAACCCACATGCCATGCTCGTCGAGGTACGGGTGATACGGCGTGATGAGCGTGTTCTTCACCTTGCTCATCATGAGACTCTTCGCACCCGCATGTCCCAACGTGACCACCGCCTTGACGCTTGCGACTCCCGTAGGCGTCCACACTCGGTCGCCAGGCATCAGCATCTTGATCGGCATCCGCTCACTCCGCGAACCATCGCCCATCAGCACCATCGTATCGCCTGCGAAACAGCCACCCGAGTACGCCTGGGTCAGGTACGCAGTCCGCTGTGCAGCCGTGGTGTGGACCGCAGTACCACTGCGCCCCGTGCCCGTAGGCGCGGGCGGCTCCATGCCGAGGAACAGCTTCTCACCCGCGTCCACCAGCCGACCGAACGGCGAGTCCGCATTGCCGCCGTAGATCAGCGAGCCCGGGTCCTTGAAGTTCATGCGGCGCTGGCGCTTCTGGTGAAGCAGGGACGCGCGCAGGTAGTGGGCACCCCAGCGAGCCCAGTAGCGCGGAGCCAGTCCGACCTGCCCCTCCGTCGGGTCACCTGACCGCACATCCCGCATCAGCGCCTGAACACGCGGGTCCATGTCGTCCTTGAACCGAAGGTAGAGCTGGTCGAACATATCCAGGACATACTTGATGTCCGTGGTGTTCATCGCGTTAACGACTTGCTCCATCGTAGTCGTTGTGAGATTCCACGCAACGGGGTACGTGTCCGCAACCCGCGTCGGGACAGTCTCCTTGTCGCCGAGCGAGGCTGTGACCTTCGCACCTGGCGGCACCTCCACCAGGAAGTTCCGCGGCTGACCCACAGCCAGAGGACTCGTGTTGAACGAGTTCGCCTTGCCGTTGACCGTGACCGTCACCGTCTCGTTGCGGCTGGCGGTCACCGCACAGTTAGCCGCCCAGTTGATGAACACGGTCGCAATCATCGACAGATCCGGGATGAATCCGAAGGTACCGCCGCCCGAGGACGACATCTCCGCGATGCGAGACAGCAGATGGCTGTCCAGCTGGTAGCCGAACCCGAAGGTCGAGAGAGACCAAGGGTTCTTCATCTCCTGCTTGGAGAGCCAATCCACCGTGCCCCGAACCGAGTGCGGCACAACCGTCTCCGCGCCATCCGTCAGCAGTGCACCGAAGATAGCCCGTCCCGCCAGCTCGGGGCGGTTTGCGATGCCCATCATCGCAGTGATAGCCGCATCGATGTTCGTCATCTCGTCAGGATGAACACCGTCCAGAATCGTCTCGAGCTGCCGGACTCCCGCATCGTCCATGAAGGTCGGCTCCAATGTGACCTGTGCGTTGGTACTGAACGTCACCAGCGCCAGCGAGTCCTCGGGACGCAGCATGCGAGCCACGCACTTGATGGTGTACTTCGCAAGGTCCATGCGGGTGTAGAAGACCTCGGTTGCGTCACGATCCACCAGGTCATTCATCGACCCAGAGTAGTCCAGACCGATGATGTAGACGCCAGGCTGGCGCGGGGTCGCAGGGTCAACCTCTGCGACGACGTTTACGAACTCCTTCCCGAGGTAGGAGACCATGTTGGCGGCGATAGCCACCTCTCCGCCCTTGAAAGGCGCAGCCCCCGCGGCGGCGCGGGGCACAACAGCGCCAGGGTTAGCCGATAGCCACTCCTGGACGCGCTTCTTGAGTTCGCGCTCGGGGCGGAAGGACCCCAGCTTGGCGCGGCAGGTCGGGCACGAGTCGTTGCCTGGGCGGCGCAGGTCGTGGTCGCCGTGAAACCACTCGTTGATAGCACCCAGCTCGAAGATATGTCCGTTGACGCAGACATTCACGGGGTTGACGAAGGGCTCCTGCGTGAGCGGGCAGATGAAGTCGGAAGGGATAGAAGACATTTCGGCAGCGTGACGTGCTCTGTCTACCCACGTACCGATCCGTTTTTCGCAAAACGAATACCGTTGAGATACCCCAAGACTCAAAGCCCGGACAAAATGCCTATCCTCTCTTCTTCTGACATCAACGAGCTTTCTACAGCCTGGTCTGCACGCCGCAACGAGGCATTCACCAACCAGGTCATCTTCGAGTTCCTGCGCTTGATGCAGGCGAACATCCCCGCGGACCTCAAGGAGCGGCTTCTGGATTCCATCCACTTCGCTTCCAAGCCGAAGCACATGAACTGCGGCTTTGGCGGCATCCAGTTCGACGTCGACCACGTGTTCTACGCCGACGGCTGGGGCAACAAGCGTATGACAATCAGGCAGTTGGTCTACGGCACCGACGTCCTCCGCCAGCTCGCAGCGGTGATCGGTGAGAACATTCGCGTAACTCCGCGCTTCACAGACGCCACGGTGTACTTCACCATCGACTTCTTCCCGCTGCACCCATCGCGAGTGGTGTACAACCCGGAGGACGAGGTGTACGACGACATGCCCGGACTGGACCCGCCTGTCTAAAACGAATTGTCCAACTCAACACAAGAGCTAAGCCACAATGGACTCTGACACCCCAAAGACACGCCGCGAATCTCGCAAGGATCCTCGCACCAAGAGCAACGGCAAGGACAGACTCGGCAGCGGCAAGGGCACTCGCGCCCGCGAAGCCGTTATCGCAGCCGCAGCTGCCCGCCCCAAGGCTAAGTGATTTCTGAAAACGAATTGTCCGGCATCACAAAAAGTCCAGAAGCCTCTTGCTCTTGTACACACACTGAATCCATCGATCTCAGTTGTTGTGTATTGGGAGTTGTGCTTGCACAGTGACCTAGCACCTCACTACTTCAACTTCAACCATGGCGTCTTCCGCGAAGAAGCCCTCGTGGCGCGACGACTTCGTCAGCGTTATCGCTGAGGTCCAGGCGGATCCTGTGGCTGTCGCCGCGCTCGCTGCGGCTAAGGCTAAGAAGGAGGCTGACGCAGCCTTCGCAGCCAAGCAGAAGCAGGAGTTCGACACCAACTGCTCCAACTTCCACGCTTGGAAGAAGGCGAACCCCTACGTGTTCCAGGACTTCTGGACTGCGGGTAAAATGGCGCTCGACGGCTGCGGCTGGGAGGTCGAGCCCAAGTGCATTCGGCGCCAGGTGCCGAACCGCAACACCTGCCCGTACTGCAAGAAGCCCTAAGTCCAACTGTCAAACCCGGAAAAATCAAATACAAAACCACTTTTGCATTGTGACGCCCCAGCACATTTCTGAAAACGAAGTATTCAACATCATGAAAGAATCCAGATTCCCTCAGTACAAAATGTCACGCCCTACTCTGAGCTCGATCTCCGACACCGCTTCAGCCCTCTGCGACACCCCAATCTCCTGCCCCAAGACCCGAAATAAGGGCGACGCCGGTCTGCTCCTCGAGCGGCTCACTGGAATTCCCGCCTCGTCGGCGCTTCTCGACGCGCTCGATGGCGAGGTCAAGATATTTCCGGTCAAGACTCTGCGTAACGGAACTCTTGTACCTAAGGAGACCGTTGCCGTGACCATGCTCAACTTCCAGGCTCTCGGAACCACCGCGTTCTGCGACTCGCACTGCGCCGCCAAGCTGCGGCGCGTCCTCTTCGTTCCCTACGTGCGCAAGGGCGACACAATCATTCTGATGAAGCCAGTCCTCTTCTCCGAGTCGACACACCCGGATCTGTTTGCAGCCCTCTGTACAGACTACGACGCAATCCAGGCGACGTGGCTCAGCGCAGGCGAACTGCACGGCAATACTGGCAAGTTCTTGCAGAGCCGCACGAAGGGTCCCGGTGGCGCCGCCAAGAAGACGCGCGCTTTCTATCTGCGCCCCGCGTTCCTCAAGCAGGTAGTGAAGTTGAACTAACTAATAGCTCCATCGCTCTCGAAGCGGGATTTGTTGAGTGAATCGCCCGCCGGCACGACACTTGCTCAATCTCATACCCTTCAAATGACGCACGGACAATCGGTGCGTCGGCGTTGCTAAGTAAGAACCTACATTTTTTCAACTGTGCGAACAGCAATTCATGCGAAGTCATCGGGAATTTGTCCTTCGTATACCCGACAAACGAAGTGGATGTAATGGGGACATATGGCGGGTCAGCGTATACAAAGTCTCCCTCCTTGACCGCCTTCAATGCCTCTTCAAACGACTGATGTGTAAAGGTCACTCGCTGTATGGCTGCAGAGACTTCCCGTAGATGCGCCTCATCATACACGCTCGGATTCGAATGTCCATAGGGTACATTGAACCCCGACGGACCCTCGCGATAGACTCCCCTGAAACAGGTCTTGTTCAGAAAGAGGAACAGAGCGGGCGTTGGTGACGCGTTGAACAAGGTACGACAGCTGTAGTAGAATTCCTCCTTCGACTCAGCTGCATTGTTCTCTCCTACGAGTGCTGCGAGAGATGTGATAAGGCTTTCCACATCTGTCTTCACTGCCTGATAGAAAGCAATCAGATGTCGGTTCAGGTCACTGGCGAATACCTCATCCCGAATAGTCTTCGCTTCCAGGACTGCGAAGAGAACGCTTCCGCCACCCACGAACGGTTCGTGATAGGAGTTGAGTTCGTCGGGTATCTTGGATAGTACCTTGTCGAGTATCTGTGTCTTACCACCCACCCACTTAAGAAGAGGTCGCATGACCTGGGTTACATTTGTGGAGCGGAATTCCTTTTGAACACTTGCGAATTCTGGATTTCTAAAAACGGATCGCGAACGCCTCAGCACATTTCTGAAAACGAATTGTCTGCTTTCAAGATATCTCTCTAAGCCCCCCAAGCTCTTCTCTCTTCTCTCTCATCTTCTGAAATGTCTTCCAACCTCGCTTCCAC
>Ga0007827_10000079_pt1 | contig 33551 bp, 27 predicted proteins | sample CryBogCBE16Jul07_FD_60332 | JGI IMG/M metagenome (GOLD analysis project Ga0007827, IMG submission 60332) | Freshwater microbial communities from Crystal Bog, Wisconsin, USA - CBE16Jul07 | ecosystem: Environmental > Aquatic > Freshwater > Lake | place: Crystal Bog, Wisconsin, USA | collected...
ATCGCCTGGGTAGCGAACTCGGAAAAATCAATCGTAAAGCTGCTACGCAGCCGGTGCGAGTCCATGCCTGGACCTACGAGGTTCTCTCGAAAGCTTTAGAAATATTTAAATTAACAAAGGGCTCGTTTGACTGTGCGATAGCGAACGATTTACTCGCGCAAGGTTTGCTTCCCGGGCGTACCTCTTCGCCGTTGAATACAAACCCGATTACCTCTCGCGCTAAACGACCTTCAAGCGCGTCGATCATACTCAACGATGGCTGTGACGTCCGGTTCACAGAACCGCTTGCAATTGATCTGGGAGGCATCGCTAAAGGCTTCGCTGTTGATCGCGCCTGTGAGAGCCTGATTGAAAGCGGTCTTCAAGCAGGCTGTGTCAATGCCGGTGGAGATTTACGGGTTTTTGGTGAGTTTGAAAAAGCGATTCATATTAGAAACCCAAAACAAACAGCTCAGCTGATTTACGCGGGACAACTCAGCCATGGGGCAATCGCGACCTCGGGAATCTATTTTACGGAACCTGACTGTATGCGCGCACCGCGCAGCGCACTCATTTCACCGCGGACTGGAGATCCTATCTTTGAGAAAAAGAGTTTCACAGTGATCGCGAAAACGTGCATGGTTGCAGATGGATTGACCAAAGCACTCGCTGTCGAGCAGAATCCCGCGGCAGAATATTTTCAGTATTTTGAAGCAACACCCTTAATCCTATGAGCCAGCTAAATCAACACTCCAGTGCTAAACGTGTTGGACGCATGGCCAACTGGCATAAAAAAATGGTGTATTTCGGATTGCTAACTTGCGCCATAACCGGCTTGATATGGTTTGGTTTGGGTGAAATCGCAGAGTATCTGCCACCTCAACTCCGGTTTTGGTGGGTCACTCACGGTCTTTCTGGCCTGCTCGCGCTCTGTATCCTTGGGTCTGCCCTGCCACAGCATCTGTTAGTAACCTGGAGGTCGCACAGAAACCGTCTTGCAGGCGGTATCGCTACATTGGTATTTGCCTTACTTGCCATCACGAGCGGACTTTTGTTTTATGGTAATGAAAGTATGCATGCGCTTGCTAAATGGACGCATATCGGACTAGGGATAAGTCTTTGCCTGATCTTTCCATGGCACATCATCAAAGGTCGCAGTTGCCTCGCGCGACTTCAGACCCGCGTCGCCATTAAATAGCCAAACCTTTTCGAAGCAACTCGTCCACCAGTTGATTCATATCCGTTCCACGCGTGAGCGAAAGCTCTCTTAACTCTTTGGCTAACTGTGCGTCGAGTTTGACCGCAAAGGGGATCAAACCCTTGGCCTGATCCAGCTTTCGCTGACCTTTACGATCGAGTGCGCCACCCTGACCGAAACGCTCAGGCGTAGCAGCTTGTTTGAGTTTGTCGTCTATTTTTAGGCCTAACTTCTTGTACAGATCAGTCTTTTTCATTCAGATGGCCTTTAGCGATAAGCCTGAACTGTACAGCCGAAAGCACTTGTAAAGTAAAAAAGGCCGGAAACTGCAGCGCTTTGCGGCCTCATTAACTTAATTCGCTTCAAGTTTCCTGAGTTTGAGATGCCTGATCCATTGCGTGAACAAAACCACGATAAAACAAACAAAGCCAAGCAAATCAGAGGTCAGTGAAGGATAAGCGAGTGCGACCCCTCCCACAATCATGAGCGTACGCTCAAACAGATTGGTTTTTTCGATAAACCAGCCCTGCAATCCGCCAGCCAGACAAATGACGCCAACAACCGCCGTAAAGGTGGTCCATCCAATCTGGACCCAATCGGCCTGCATGAGGCCTTTCATGGAACCCATCAAGAGTAGCCCTGTGCCAGACTGATCAAGGGTAAACATGAAAGGAACCAAAATCGCAGGCGCTACATATTTCCAGGTCTGCATTGTTGTTTTGTAGGGATCGCCTTTGCAAATCGCTGCGGCTGCAAATGGCGACAACGCCGTTGGTGGCGAGACTTCCGACAACACAGCATAGTAAAAAATAAACATATGCGCAGCAAAAGCGGGGACGCCAAGATTGATCAGCGCCGGAGCTGCAATCACAGCGCAGATAATGTAGGAGGCAGTGACGGGGACCGCAAGACCAACAACCCAAACCACTAAACCGGTGTAGATCGTTGTGAGCAATAAAGACCCCCCGGCGTATTCGATCACGATAGAACTGAATTTAAGACCCAGGCCAGTCAGCGTCACGGTACCGACAATCAAACCCGCTCCTGCGCAGGTTACAGCGATCGCCAGCACACCAGTCGTTCCAGCCGCGAGCGCCTTGACCAGATTAGTCTGATACAAACCCTTCCAGAACGGCTCTTTGCCGCGCAACCAGTCATAAGAAATGATGGCCGTATCACGTCGCAACATGCTGCTGGCAGCCGAGACTACAGTGGCCCAGAACACAGACATAATCGGTGAAAAACCATACATCATGAAAACAACGATTGAAATCAGCGAGAAGAAATGGAACCAGTATTTCTTAGTTAACGCCCAGGCACTTTCCATCGACTCGAAATGGATATGCTTCATGCCATATTTGCGTACATCAATCTCCACCATGACAAACAATCCAAGGTAAAACAATACCGTTGGAATTGTTGCCATCAGCAACACATCGAGGTAGGAGATTTTAAGAAAATCAGCGATCAGAAAAGCCGCTGCGCCGAGTACCGGAGGAGAGATAATTGCACCCAAGCCGCCCGCAGCAAGCAAACCGCCTGCGGCATTACGGTCATAGCCGACCTTTTCAAGCATTGGCGCAGCCACGGAGCCAACCGTCACGGTGGTTGCGACGCCGGAGCCGGAAGGTCCACCCAGCAAAAAGGAGGACATCACAATCGTGCGTCCAACACCTGAGGACTTACCGCCCATCGCTGCAAAGGAGAAGTCAATAAAAAACTTACCCGCGCCAGTGAATTGCAGAAAAGCACCAAAGATCGTGAACAAAATAATCAAGGTGGCAGAGACATCGACAGCTGTACCGAAAATCCCCTCGAGCGTCATGTACATATAACCGACCAGACGGTCGAGGTCATAGCCCTTATGTGTCCAGGGCGCGGGTAAATAATTACCAAACAAGGCGTACAAAATAAACAGCACAGTCACGGTCAAAAGAATCATGCCATTCGTGCGTCTGACAGCCTCAAGAATCAGCAGAATAAACACCACACCGACCGCCACATCCATCTGGTCAGGGGCGGTATTACGATCTGCGAAATCCTCGCCACCGCTGAGGATGTAATACACAATAAACACCGAAGCCAGCGCGCATAAGACATCCCACCACATCAGTCGGTTTTTAAAATAACCAGACAGCGGGAAACTCAAATACACCAAAAACAGAACCAGCCCTACATGGATCGTTCGCAACTCTTGTGTCGGCACAATCTCATAGGCGGCATACAGATGGAACAGCGACAAGGCTACCGCGACAAGCGTAATGAATACTGCCAGCGGCCCACGATAATCATTCGCGTTGCCCTCTTCTTCCTTGATGAAGGCATCGAGTTGAGCCTGAGTCGTTTGATCAATCTCAGATTGCGTCATAGTTCTATCCGATTAAAAAAATATGAGCACACAACGGTGTGCTCAATAAAGTAATGATTTTATATTCCAGCATCAATCAAGCTTGACACCTTTTTCATTCAGATACTTGATCGCACCCGGATGAAAAGGAATCGGTGTAGATGAGGATTTCTGATCGGCTGTTGAAAGCGTCGCGTACTCCTGATGTGTGCGTACAAGTTCGTCTTTATTGTCAAAGATTGCTTTGACGATGTTGTAGGCTTGCTGCTCGGGCATATTGCCATTGGCAACCAGGATATTCGCGACCGAGGCGATCTGGTTGTCTTGTGGCATTCCACTGTAGGTCGCTTTTGGAATGACATCCTTAAAATATAAATTACCATATTTTTTATTCATCGCATCGACCTCAGCCGCATGATCAATCATCGCTATTTTCATGCCGGGGCTGTTAGCCAGATCAGTGACTGCAGCGGTTGGCAAGCCACCCACCCAGAAAAAGGCTTCGATCTTGCGATCCTTGATGGCATTGACTGACTCAGCCACGCTCAGACGTTCGCGCTTGACGTCCTTGTCCTTATCCAGCCCTGCCGCTTCGAGCAGGCGAAAGGCCATCACCTCAGTCGCACTGCCAGGTGCGCCAGTACTGATGCGCTTACCCTTGAGGTCTTTCATGCTTTTGATCCCGGTGGCCTCAACAGTGACCACATGCATCCGATTGGGATAAAGAACCAGCAGGGTTTTCAGATCGACCTTTTTACCTTTGAATTTCCCATCTCCAACCAGGGCGTCTTTTGCCGCATCGGCCATAGTGAAAGCAAGATAAGGTTTGCCAGAATTAATCAGATTCAGGTTATCAACCGATCCGCCAGTCACTTCGGCGGTGGCCGACATACCCGCCACGTGCTTGGACAGTACCGCGGCAAGACCGCCACCCATCGGGTAATAGACGCCGCCGGTACCACCTGTCGCAATTGAGAGATTCTGCGCCTGTGCGCCTGCGAAACTCAGCAATAAGCTTAGGGCAAGGGTTTGAAGAAACTTCATGGCTACTTCTCCATCTTTTGTGCGTAATCAGCGCGAAGGGCTTGAAAGCTTGAATTTTTATAGTGAACAGAGACTACAACAGATCGACAAACGACTCAATCAGCACAAACGATAGTGCGGCGCAACATCGGTCGCTCGAGCAGATTGCTTCAGTATTCAAGCAGTAGCGATCCAGTGAATCGAATGACCGCGTGTATCGACAGCCACCGTAACAGGCATATCTTTCACAACAAATTCATAAATCGCTTCCATGCCTAAATCCTCGAACGCGAGAACTTTGGCGGACTGCACTGCTTTCGAAACCAGGTAGGCCGCTCCACCTACAGCAACTAGATAGGCACTTTTGTTTTTCTTTATCGCCTCAAGCGCCACAGGACCGCGCTCAGCTTTGCCAACAGTGAGTAACAGACCTGTTTGCTCCAGCAGGACCGGCATAAACTTATCCATCCGGGTCGAGGTAGTGGGTCCAGCGGGGCCAACTGCCTCACCTTCAACCGGATCGACCGGGCCGACATAATAAATCGCACGGTTATCCAGACTCACGGGTAACGCCTGACCACGCGCGAGCATGTCAACCAGACGCTTATGCGCTGCATCGCGAGCAGTCAACAGATGTCCGGATAACAGAATTAACTCTCCCGCTTTCCATGACTCAAGATCACTTTTTTTCAAGGTATCAAGATTAACCCTGCGACCTTGAGAGACGGGCAGTTCATCAGGAATATCAGACCAGAGTTCCGCAGCGGGCGCTTCAAATACTGCAGGACCTTGTCCAGACAGTGAAAAATTTACATAGCGTGTTGCTGCACAGTTTGGCATCAACGCAACCGGCAATAATGCCGCGTGGGAGGGTGCGTGTTCAACCTTCACATCCAGAATCGTGTGATCTCCGCCCAAACCCTGAGCGCCAATACCCAAGGCGTTGACACGCTCAAACACCTCAAGCCTTAAGGACTCCACAGGATTGGTGACAACCTGATTTTTCAAAGATTGAATATCAATCGGTGTGAACAAGGCGCGTTTAGCCATCAGCATCGCTTGTTCAGGTGTACCGCCGATGCCAAGACCCAGTACACCGGGCGGACACCAGCCGGCACCCATGCCAGGCAACTGGCTCACGACCCAATCCGCGACAGAATCACTGGGGTTGAGCATTGCATAACGTGCTTTGACATCGCCACCGCCACCCTTGGCTACAACAGTTACCTCAAAGCAATCACCTTGCACGAACTCAAGATGAACAATGGCTGGCGTGTTGTCGCCGGTATTCGTCCGCTGTCCCAGAGGCTGGGAAATCATCGAGGCTCTCAGGGGATTTTGTGGATACAAATACGCTCTGGCCACAGCCTGGTTTGCCATACTCTGATAGCTTGGGGTCGGCTCACCCTCCCGCCCCCTCACCTGAATATCCATACCGATCTTGAAAAACACGTGCGCAACGCCGGTGTCCTGACAGACAGGACGTTTTGCTTGTGCACTCAGCTTACTGTTGATCAGTAATTGCAACAGAGCATTTTTAGCAGCGGGTGATTTTTCCTTGCGATAGGCGTCTTTCAGTGCCTCAACGAAATCACCTGGATGGTAGTAGCTGACAAACTGCAACGCATCCGCAATGCTTTGAACGATATCCTGCACTGCAATGCTACGCATCGCATCAAGCCCGCCAGGCATGCATACGATCAACCATCTGGGGCGCAGCGCCAAGGTAATTCGCCGGATCACACAAGCGCTCAATCTGTGCGCGCTCAAGCTTGCTGGAGATCTGCGGATCTTCATGCAGCACATCCGCAAGTTTTCTTGCGCTGGTCGCGGCAAGACGGCAGGCGTCATACACCACATCATGGGCGGTTTGGCGACCGATGTGGGGTGCCAGCCCCATCATGACAGCCTCTGCCACGATCAAACCACCTGACAGATCAAGGTTTTTAAGCATACGCGCGGTATCAACCTCAAGCCCTGCCAGCATGAATTTTGCCTGACGCAAGGCACCGGCAGTCAAAATAAAAGACTCCGGGATCGCCGCCCATTCAATGTGCCAGGGTCCCGTCGCGCGCTCAAAATCCTGCACCATTGCATCCAGCGCCAGTCCCGCATGCTGGCGCACAGCCTTGGATGCGCTGAGCATTAGTTCGCATGAAATGGGATTGCGCTTTTGTGGCATGGTGCTCGAGGCACCACGACCCTTGACAAAAGGCTCAAAAGCCTCGGCTAACTCATTGGTCATCATCAGCATGACATCGAGGGCAATTTTACCGAGCGAACCGGTCACAAGCGCCAAAAACTGTACAGCTTCGGTCAAACCATCACGTGCCACATGCCAGGTCACGGGAGAGGCCTCAAGCGCCAGTTCTTTCATCAGTGCAGCGTGCACTGCAAGACCCTGTTCACCAAGCGAGGCGAGCGTGCCCGCCGCGCCGCCAAACTGCCCCACCAGGACGCGAGGTTTTAACTGGGTGAGGCGTTCGCGGTGACGACGCACCATCAGCAACCATACTGAAACTTTATAGCCGAAGGTGATTGGCAAGGCATGTTGAAGGTGCGTTCGACCCGCCATGGGGGCATCGCGGTATTTCAAGGCCAGCGCATCAAGAATGGCGTCGAGTTCGTCGAGATCTGTTTCTATCAACGCCAAGGCTTCACGAACCTGGAGAATAGTGGCCGTATCCATGATGTCCTGGGTCGTCGCCCCCCAGTGCAGATACTCACCCTGCGGACCGCACATTTTAGAGAGCTGATGCACCAGGGGCAGGATAGGATAACCAACGATTTCGGTTTCACGCTTGAGCTCGGCCATATCAAGTTTGGTACTGTCAGCCAGTCTGGCAATGGTGGCGGCTGCCGCAGCAGGAATAACGCCCAATTCACCTTGCACCTTGGCCAGGGCAATTTCAGTTTCGGTGTAGCGGCGTACCGTCGCAGCATCATCGAACACCGAGCGCATGGCTGCGGTACCAAACATATCTTTAAAAATAGAGGACTCAAGCATTGAAATAGGCATGTTGTCTGATTTTTTAATAGTGATTGCCACATAGTATGAGGTGAAAATGCCTGCGTCAACGCATAGACTCAAGTAATATGCTTTTCAAAGAAATCAGCCGATATGTGTCACGACATACCCATGCACTTACGCAGAGGACATCATGCTTAAAAAAAAATTTTCACGCGTACTCGCTTGCGCAATGCTCCTGACAGCTGGTCTGACAACAGCCGTCGCGCAGGACTACCCGAATCGCACCATCACGATGGTGATGCCCTACGCAGCCGGCGGTCCGGGAGACACTATTACCCGCTTGTTCGCTACAGCGATGTCCAAACAACTTGGGCAACAAATCGTTGTAGATAATCCTGCGGGTGCTGGCGGCAGTATCGGTACTGCAAAAGTTGCGCGCTCAGCGCCCGATGGCTACACGCTGCTGATGACGCATATCAGCCATGCGACAAACGTGCTGATGATTAAAAACCTGCCCTACAGCCCCGTGACAGATTTCGAACCAATCGGGCTCACCACCGTTGGGCCGATGGTGGTGACCTCGCGCAAAGACTTTCCAGCGAAAGACGCCAAAGAGCTTGTTGACTACATTAAAGCCAACAGTAGCAAAATAAGTATGGGGCATGCGGGCATTGGCTCAGCCTCGCACTTGTGCGGCCTGATGTTCATGGATGCGCTCAATACTAAAATCGAAATGGTTCCCTACAAAGGCGCCGCGCCAGCCTTGAATGACTTGATGGGTGGCCAGATCGATATTATGTGCGACCAGACAACCAGCACCATCCCCGCGATCCAGAGCGGACGGATCAAACCCTACGCCGTTGCGGGCACCCAGCGCATCGCCTCTTTACCCGACCTGCCCGCCCTGAGCGAGTTTGGAGTAAAAGGCTTCGATATCAGTATCTGGTTTGGACTCTACGCACCCAAAGGCACACCACAACCAATTATCGACAAGCTTTCAGCAGCGTTGCAGCGCGCAGTCAAGGATCCCGAGGTGATCGCTCGCTTAGACAGCATAGGCACGTCTCCCGTCACACCGGATTTAGCCGTCCCTGCGAAACTACAGGCACATCTTAAAAATGAAATTGATACGCTTGGCCCGTTACTGACTAAAGCGGGCGTAAGCGCCAACTAAACAAAACAGGCGGCGCTGTTTTTATTACGAAAAACTCCGTGCAGGTTTGCTAGAGATTTTCACGCAGTTTTTTTGCCGCCTCTTTTGCGCGATCGTTTTCCGCGCGCAGGCGCGCTAGCTCCTCAGGCTGGACACACTCGACGTTGGAGTAGTCCCTTTTCCAGGCATATGAATCACTCCACCTGAGTGGGGACTGAACGGTGGTGCGCGCAGCGGGCGCCGACTCAAGCGTACGCAGCGCGAGCGCAAGCGTAGCAGCCTGCGACGCTTTATCACCAGGCTTACCCGCTGCGTTGCCCAGGGGAAAATCACTAAACAGCATGCGTGGCACACCGACGTGCTCGACGATATCCTTGGCACACGCCATGATGACTGTAGCAATACCTGCCGCTTCGAGGTAGCGTGCGGCAATACTGCAGGTCTGATGACAAACTGGACAGTTCGGCACAAACACAACCGCATCGACACCGTCTTCGCGACACTGTCGCAGAAGTTCCGGACAATCCACCTCAAGCGTATGACGTTGACTACGGTTAGTAGGCAGACCATAAAAGCGTTTTGATAGCTGACCGATCAGGCCCTGATTCGCAGCCTCTCGCATTGCTGGCAAAGGAAACCAGGTGCCAGGATCTTGCATCGTTGTATGTTTACGATCAATCGCGACATGCGTGATGCGCACATCGTGATCTCGCGCGGAGTCACCTGAATAAACTTTGTAGAACTTTGCCTCTGCGTTATACGGAGCCCCCGGAGACTGGTCGCCACTTTCTGGACGATAAGGCGAGGCCGTCGTAATCAGTGCTACACGAGACTCTCGCAGCGGTTTACTCAAGGGCTGAAACGGCACCTCAGAATAATGCGCCCATCTATAGGGATTTCCATAACCCAAAGCAAGATACCAGTCGCGGGTACGTTGCATATAACGCGTCGGCACATCCTCGTCCGACGCGAAACCCAAATCATATTCTGTTGTCATTTACTTAACCAATGGGCAACCGCCCTGATTCATCGGACGGAAAGCGACGTTACCTGGAGTGGTCGAAACCGTTTTATACAAATCCCACTCGCCTTTTGACTCTGCGGGCGTTTTAACCTGGAAAAGATACATGTCCCGCACGACCCTTCCATCAATCCGCAAGGAGCCGTTCTTGGTCATGAAATCGTTAATCGGCGCGGTACGCATCTGAGCCATTACTTTCTCGGAATCCTTGGATCCCACCGTCTTGACGGCTTGCAGATAATGCGTCACGGCACCATAGGTGCCTGCCTGAGTCATGGTGGGCATGACACCATTACGCTTATAAAAACGCTCAGACCAGGCGCGCGTCTGGTCATTCAAGTCCCAATAGAAAGCTTCAGTCAAGTACAGGCCCTGTGCCAGGGGCAAACCGATCGATTTGATATCGGACAAAAAGGCAAGCAGCGCCGCGACCTTCTGACCGTCTTTACCAACACCAAACTCAGCCGCCTGTTTAATGGAATTACTTGTATCCTGGCCACCATTAGCCAGTCCGATCACTTTCGCTTTAGAGGCCTGCGCTTGCAAAATGAAGGAACTGAAATCCGGCGCACTCAGCGGATGCTTGGCAGCACCCAATACTTTTCCGCCATTTGCTTCGATGACTTGTGTGGCATCACGCTCAAGCGCCTGACCAAACGCATAATCAGCAGACAGGAAATACCAGGTGTCACCACCGGCCTTCACTACTGCTGCCGCAGTACCCACCGACATTGCGTACGTGTCATAGGTCCAGTGAACGGTGTAAGGTGAGCAGCTTTTACCTGTCAGATCCGAGGTCGCCGCACTTGTGACCATCACGACTTTTTTCTTTTCTTCACCGAGCTTGCTGACCGCCAACGCAATCGCTGAAGTCGGCATATCAGTGACCATGTCGACGCCATCAACATCAAACCACTGACGCGCTTTGCTTGAGGCTACGTCAACTTTGTTTTGCGTGTCGACTGAGAGTAATTCAATGGGTTTACCCAAAACCGAACCGCCAAAATCCTCTACGGCCATGCGTGCGGCATCAACCAGGCCTTTACCGCCAATCGCAGAATAGATTGAACTCATATCGGCCAATACGCCGATTTTCACTGGGTCTGCGGCTTGCGCACGCGCAGCACCCACACCAAGTGACAGCATGGCGACCATAACGGCGAAAGAAAGTTTTTTCATGTTGGCTCCTGAATATTTTTATATATGAATTAAAAGTGGGTGACTAATCTAATTTGACATTTCCATCTTGAATCACTTTGGCCCAGTAGGTTGTTTCTTCGGCCATCCACTTACGCAATTCAGCGGGCGTTCGCAAATCAGGATCAGACCCCAGGTCTGCGAACTGCTTTTGCATATCGGGCTGACGGATAATCCTGTTAATTTCATCATGGAGCTTTTGAATGATGGCCGGTGGCGTGGCGCTTGGCGCCATCATTCCCTGAAAGGAACCCGTCACATACCCTGGTATGCGCTCGGCAAGCGTCAGGGTGTCTGGAATGGGTGTAAACCGCTTGGGGCTAGCAACGGCTATCAGCTTGAAATTACCGCTTCTGACCATAGGGTAGGTTGCGAGATAACTATTCATCGTCGCATCGATCTGCCCACCCGCCAGGTCAGCGATGGCTTGCGCTCCACCCTTATAACCAATGAAATTGATTGGAACATCCTGTTTTTGTGAGAGCAGCACGCCAGCCAGATGTGGTGCGGCTCCCAGAGGCGCACCAAAATTTATAGGATCCTTTTGCTTTTTTGCATAGGCAATAAACTCATCGTACGTTTTAACGGGCAGCTTATTGGCTACCACAAGGATATGTGGCGAGTATGCGAGGACCGAAACCGGTGTCAGATCCTTGGCAGGGGAATAAGTCAGATTCGGCATCATCGTTGGAGCTTGCGTTAAGGCGCTCAGATCCACTACCAATAAGGTATAGCCGTCCGGTTCGGACTTCGCCACCATCGCAGCACCTATCTGTGCATTACCGCCTGTCTTGTTCTCGACAATGACCGGCTGCCCCCAGCTTTCAGTCAGTTTTTTACCAAGGATCCTGGAGAGCACATCGGAGGCGCCTCCAGCGGCAAACGGAACGATGATGCGGATCGGCCGACTAGGATAGTTAGCTGCCGGATCTTGTGCCCGGGCAGTCCCTATCAGCGCAGTCAAGCCGACCAAAACCATCCAGCCAAAGCATTTGAAGATAGACCGTTTGAGGCCAGGCCGGTTCGAACTGAATATACCCAGGTATTTTTGAAGATCCCTCATGCCGTCTCCCTCGCGAATCGGACACCTTGTGCGACGTCCCTGATTATTATTGCCCTAGGATACTGTCATTCACTCTGAAAGTCTTTGCGCATTGCGGTAATCTCTTGAAAGTTGCAGCAGATCAGGGAACACCCTGAGACCTTGCTGTTGCAATCTTGCGATCTGCTTGTTGGCATGGCAAGCTGAAACTCTCATTTAGCGTTTTTTCTGGTTGAGCCTGCTGAAGACGTTGCACCTAAAGCAATGCCAGAAATAATGAGCGCCGTCGCGATTATTAATGTTGCATCGACAGGTTCACTTAAAAATATTTTTGAACTCAATAAGCCGACCACCGGGACAGCTAGCAATGCTATCGCAGTGGTCGAGGCAGGCAGGCCCCGATTGACAGCGTTCATTGCCCAATACGCGAGTGAAGTGCCAATCACGCTGCCATAACCCAGCAGAAAGATCAGTTCGAGCGTCCAGTTAATATCTGGTATGCCTTCGATGATGAGTGCAAGGAGGAGTTGTGTGAAACCGGCCAGCAGCAACTGCCAGGGCAGCAACTCAAACGTAGGCGTAACGAACCGGTGTGCTCGACCATAGACAATGCAAATGGCCCACATCAAAGCTGCCAATAAAATCACTGCGTGTCCGAGCAGGGTATCGGGGTTGCTCCAGTCCATCGACGCAGGTTGCAGAATTAACGTTAAGCCTGCCATACCAATCACCAGACCTAACCATCTGCGCGGACCGGGTTTTTCACCGAGGAATAGCCAGGCGGCAGGCACCACCCATAACGGTGTGGTGTAACCCAGCACGATCGAGCGTCCTGCAGGTAAATATTGCATCCCGACGCTGACTAGTACTGAAAAGCCAACCATATGCAGCCAGCCAACCGTAAAGATCACCGGCAGGTCCGCTTTGACTGGCACCACCATCCTGCCGGACGCGATACACAACACACTCAGTAAAAGGAACGCTGGCGGCAGCCTGAGAAAGGACGCCCAGATCGGTGGTAGATATTGCAGCGCTGCTTTATTGACGACCCAGGTACCGCCCCAGGCCAGAATCACCACGATCAACAGACTGATCGCAGTGCGTTTGGAGAGTTTGTCGGCTGACATCTCAGACTCAGTCTTCTGTCATGTGTGCTGCGCGAACAACCTCACCTAAGCGCGCGCGTTCAGTATCAACGAAACGCTCAAAATCCCCACGCGTGCCACCTACAGGCTCGATACCCATATTTTTTAAACGATCAACCACTGCGGGAGATTTCATTGCCGCATCCACCGCCGCAGCGAGTTTGTCCATAATGGCGGGCGAGACACCCGCTGGCGCATGCACCCCGGCCCAGTGCGCAATTTGCAACTCGCCAAATCCCTGTTCCGTTGCTGTTGCTAATTCTGGATAGACGGAAAGCCGCTTGGTCCAGGTTGTTGCAAGAGGTTTGAATTTATCTCCAGTCCGGATGTGAGGCAAAGCAACAATACTGGCCTCCGAGGTCCCTTCGACGTGACGGCCCATGACTGCAGAGGCACTCTCTGAACCACTCTTGTAGGGGACGGGTATCAGCTTTGCACCATATTTTGTATTGAGAATTTCAGCCACAAAATGTGGCGTACTGCCTGTACCAGCCGTCGCAAAATTAAATCCATCGCCCTTTTTGGAAGCATCCACAAATTCGCGCAGATTGTTGTAGGGCGAGGTGGAAGACACCACGATCACGGAAGGAGACAAGCCTATCATCACCACAGGGACCAGCTCTGAATCTTTGTAAGGATTGACTTTCTTGATCATGCTGTTGGTGATCACACCCGCTGCGCTTATCAGAAAGGTATAGCCATCCGGGGCGCTTTTCGCGACAAAGGCGGAGCCCAGATTACCACCCGCACCGGGCTTATTTTCAATGATGACTGGTTGACCCAGTTCTTTGGAGGCACCCTCTGCCGCAGCACGTGCCATCAAATCGTTGGCGCCCCCCGCTGAAAAAGGCACAACAAAACGTATCGGTTTTGTCGGCCAGTCTTCTGCCAAAACCGGACTGACCATCAGAGTTAAAGCAGAGAAAAGTAAACTTTCGAGCACAACTAGAGATTTATTTTTATTCATCATCTTTGAATTTCTCTTTGATTTTTATTTGTTTCTTACTTGATAGTAAATTATTTAGACCTCTCGGCGCTCAATCCTCAGCAGACTGTTGTTTCTGCATCTGCCACATTTGTGCATAGGCGCCTTGAGCCTCGATCAGTTCGAGATGTGTGCCGCGCTCAATAATTTTCCCGTGCTCCATCACCAGGATTTGATCTGCATGAACAATCGTAGAGAGTCTGTGCGCAATGATCAGGGTTGTGCGGTTTCGCGCCAGGCCGGAGAGCTCTTCTTGCAGGGCACGCTCTGTCTTAGAGTCCAGCGCCGAGGTCGCCTCATCGAAAATCAGCATAGCAGGCTTTTTTAATAAGGTTCTGGCAATCGCCACCCGCTGTTTTTCCCCACCTGACAGCTTCAGGCCCCGTTCACCGACCTGAGTCTCATAACCTTTAGGCAATTGTTCAATGAACTGATCCATCTGCGCTGCATTGGCTGCCTGGTGAATTTCCTCTTGCGTGGCGCCTGGCCGACCGTAGGCAATGTTGTAGCCAATCGTGTCGTTAAACAGAACGGTATCTTGCGGCACAATGCCTATGGACTTTCGCAGACTGCTTTGCTGGACTGTTTTAATCTCCTGCTGATCGAGCAGAATCTTGCCAGACTGAATGTCGTAAAAACGGAATAACAATCTCGCAAGCGTGCTCTTACCCGCACCACTGCGTCCGACTACAGCGGTGACTGTACCTGCGGGGATGACAAAACTGATGTCTTTTAAAATCTCCCGCTTTGGCTCGTAGTGAAAGCTCACCTGTTCAAATCTGACTTCAGGCCCTTTGTGGGGATCTTGAATCCGCAGCGCAGGGGCATCGGGCACATCAGCCACTTCACGATCCGCGCTGAGCAGGGTAAACATGCGATCCAGATCGGTCAGGGACTGCTTGATTTCCCGATAAATCACCCCAAGAAAATTAAGCGGTATATAAAGTTGAATCATTAAGGTGTTGACGAGAACCAGATCTCCCAGACTCATTGAACCGTTGGCGACACCGAGCGTCGCACGCCAGAGAATCAATACCAGTCCGACTGCAATAATCGCTTGCTGCCCAAGATTGAGCAAGGCCAGGGATTGCTGGGATTTGATCGCTGCGACTTGGTATGTCGTCAGATTTTCATCGTAGCGGCTTGCCTCGAACGCTTCGTTGCCAAAATATTTGACCGTTTCAAAATTAAGTAAGGAATCAATTGCTTTCTGATTTGCGCGCGAATCCATATCGTTCATGGTGCGGCGCAAATGCGTTCGCCATTCAGTCACCGAGATAGTGAAAGCGATATAAACCACCAGCGCCGTGAGCGTAATCGCAGCAAACCATACATCGTAGAATACTGCAAAATAACCGAGCACCAGACCGAATTCGATGACTGTTGGCAAGATGCTGTATAGCGAATAACTCACTAGCGACTGGATCGCCCTTGTGCCCCGTTCGATATCGCGACTCACCCCACCAGTCTGCCTGCCGAGATGAAATCTCAGAGACAAAGCATGCAGATGCTGGAAAACCTCCAGAGCGATCTGACGCACGGCATGTTGCGTGACGCGTGAAAATAACGCCTCACGCAACTCCGTAAACAAAGAGGCGGAAAACCTCAGTAAACCGTAGCCGACAATAATGCCCAGGGGAACAGCCATTAGCAAGCCTGGGACGTTATTTCTGACATCAAGCGCATCAATCAGCTGCTTGAGTAACAGCGGGATACCAAGATTGGCGAACTTGGCCGCGATCAGACAGGTAATTGCCAGGACCACCCTCATCTTGTAGGCGAGCAAGTAGGGCAACAGATCGCCCACGACACGCCAATCGGTGCGTTTGCCTTGTTTGCCTGCAGTATCCAATCCGCTTGTGTAATCTGAGGGTCGACTGGAGTGTGGACGCAAAATATTCCCTTAAAATACGTTTGTAACTATTTCCTGCCTATTATTGCAGGATATACCTCCCCCTACCGGCTTTATCTGCGAGAGCACTATGACCAAAATTAAAAAAGTCTTATTAAGCGTAGCACTTGCAAGCATTCCATTTTTTGCGATGGCCCAAGACAAATGGCCTACCCAGAACATCACGTTCATCGTGCCTTACCCACCAGGCGGACCGACCGACATCATGGCGCGCCTGATTTCGGTCCCGCTCGGCAAAAAGCTCGGCACGACTGTCATTGTTGAAAACAAAGCAGGTGCGAGCGGTAATATCGGCAGCGGTGCCGTCGCAAAGGCGAAACCTGATGGCTACACCATCTTGCTGGCCGCAAGTGGCAATATGTCAGTGAATCAGACCTTATTCAAAAACCTTAACTATGATCCGATCAAAGATTTAGAGCCTGTCATCCAGATTTCAAAATTTCCCCTGGTGCTCGAAGTCAAAGCTGGTTCAGACATCAAGACCTTGCAGCAATACATTGATTACGCAAAAGCCAATCCAACAAAAGTCAGTTTTGGTTCGGCAGGTAACGGCTCACCCCAGCACCTGGGTCCGGAGCTGATCAAAAACATGTCGGGCGCACCCCTGCAACATATTCCCTACAAAGGCGCGAGCCCTGCAGTGAACGATTTGCTGGGCGGGCAGATTTTCAGTATGTGCGACATCATGGCTGGCTCCATCAAATACATTCAGTCCGGCCAGCTCCAGGCCATCGCGGTGACAACCATCAAGCGCTCACCTGCCCTGCCCGATGTCCCCACAATGGATGAGTCGGGTCTGAAAGGTTTTGACTACTTCGCCTGGCACGGCATCGCCTTGCCTGCAAAAACCCCGCAAGCGATTGTGACGCGCTACAACGTCGCGCTCAATGAAATCTTTAAAGATCCTGAATTTGCACAGCGCTGGGAAGCGATAGGCAGCGAAGTCGTCGGTGGGACACCTGAACAATTCAAAGCCCTGATCCTGTCAGAGGCAGACCGACTGGGCACTTTAGTTAAAAAACTCGGCGTTCAACTAGACTAAACATTTAACAGGCATCTTCGGGATGCCCTTTTTCTTCACCTACCAGTTTTATGCTTCACACAACGAATAGAGATTGAGATCAATGCTCGATAGACTTGCAAAGCTAGATACAAATACGGTGTCCGACGCACTTGATTTTTTAAACCTGAAAGGTGCGACTTATGGTCTGCGACCGCTGTGGGACTGTCCCAAAATTGTCGGCCGTGCCTCAACCATACAGTTAGGCCCAAAACTGGACACGCAACCAACCGTGCACCTGATCACTCCCGTCATTGCCAGCATCACAACCAAAGACAGGATTCTGGTGATTAGCGGCGGTACTCACGGCATTTCCTGCTGGGGCGACATTCTTGCGAATGCTGCAAAAATGAAAGGTATTCGTGGCTCGGTCATCAACGGCATGAGTCGTGATATCGAAGGTAGCGAAGCCATCGATTATCCGGTGTATGGCCGAGGCATCACCATGATGAGTGCGCGTAACCGGTTGGTGCAAATCGCTTCAGGCACAACGCTTCAGATTGATGACGTGTTCGTCAGCGAAGATGATTATGTAATAGCGGATCGCTGCGGTACAGTTTTTATCCCGGCCTCACGCATTGGCGAAGTCCTGACTCTCGCAGAGCGTATCGCAACACGTCAAGACGGCATGGTGCAAGCTGTTCGCGCCGGGCAGTCTGTCGAAGACGTCATGCATGATAAAAAATTTGAAGCAATTAAACAGCACTAACACAATGGCTGTTGCAGCCTGAAGAGAATATCGATGGAATGGTTCGACGCACATAATCTGGCCCGGTTGCAGTTTGCCTTTACCGTGAGCTTTCATATTATTTTCCCGTCTTTTTCAATCGGACTCGCGAGCTTTCTGGCGGTGCTCAATGGCTTGCACTTGTATACAGGAAAAACGGTTTACCTGACCTTATTCAATTACTGGAAAAAAATCTTTGCGATTGCTTTTGGGATGGGTGTGGTCTCAGGCATTGTGATGAGTTACGAGTTTGGGACTAACTGGAGCGTTTTTGCAGATAAGGTTGGCCCTGTGATCGGACCACTGATGGGATACGAGGTCATGTCAGCCTTCTTTCTCGAAGCCGGCTTTCTGGGCGTGATGCTTTTCGGTCGTGAGCGGGTCGGGCCAAAACTACATTTCTTTGCAACCCTCATGGTAGCGGCGGGAACCGCCATGTCAGCGTTCTGGATCCTGTCGGTCAATAGCTGGATGCAAACACCTGCAGGTTTTGGCTATAACGATGTCGGACAATTCATCGTCAAAGACTGGCTGGAAGTTATTTTTAATCCTTCCCTGCCTTACCGGCTGGTTCATATGGTACTGGCCGCCTATCTCACCACGGCTTTTGTAGTGGGCAGCGTTGGCGCCTACCACCTGCTCAAACAAAGACTGAATCCGAATCCGGATGCGCAGGGCAAGCTCAGTGCCGAAGCGGTACGCACCATGTTTTCGATGGCGATGTGGATGGCGGCAATCGTCGCACCGCTTCAGATGATGGCTGGCGATGCGCACGGCCTCAATACTTTGAAATATCAGCCCCGGAAAATCGCTGCCATCGAGGGGCATTATGAAACCGTCTCGCGAGCACCGCTCATCCTCTTTGGCATTCCGGACACCAAAGAACAAAAAATGAATTATGTGGTTGAAATTCCCGTACTGGGCAGTCTGATTCTGACCCATACTCTCGACGGAACCATTCAAGGCATGAAAGAATGGCCCATCGCCGAGCAACCACCCATGGGTATTGTTTTCTTTGCCTTCAGGGGTATGGTTGGTATCGGTATGCTGATGCTGTGCCTGGGGCTCTGGAGCTTGTGGCTGCGCTACAAGGGCAAACTGTATGACGCTCCCCTGATGCATCGTGCAGCGCTCTATATGGGACCAAGCGGTTTTGTGGCGGTGCTGTGCGGATGGGTTGTGACCGAAGTCGGCCGTCAACCCTACACCGTCTATAACTTGCTCACAACGGCTCAGTCCGCCTCGCCTATCGATGCTGCCGCAGTCGCTGGCTCACTTCTAGCATTCATCGTGGTGTATTTCACTCTGTTTGGTGCGGGCGTGTTCTATATCCTGCGCTTGATGTCTCACCCACCCTCACCTATACAGTCAGAGCTTTCCAGGGATACGCCCCTACGCGCAGCTGGTTTTGTTCCTCCTGCCTTTCATGACGAACAGATGGGGAAACAGCCATGAACCTTGATTACGCATTGATCTGGGCTGGCCTGATCGCTTTTGCTGTGATCGCCTATGTATGCCTGGACGGTTTTGATCTGGGTGTTGGGATCTTATTTCCCTTCGCGCAAAACGAAACACAACGCGACGAGATGATGAATTCTGTCGCACCAGTGTGGGACGGTAATGAAACCTGGCTGGTACTGGGCGGTGGCGGCTTGTTTGCCGTGTTCCCGCTGGCCTACTCCATCATCATGCCAGCGATGTACGCACCCTTTTTCATCATGCTTCTAGCCTTGGTTTTTCGCGGTGTATCGTTTGAATTTCGCTGGAAAAGTCATCGCAGAAAGTATTTATGGGACTGGGCCTTTGCAGGCGGCTCGATCGTTGCAACGTTTGCCCAGGGCATGGCACTCGGCACACTGGTTCAAGGCATACAGGTCACCGGACGCGCCTACTCTGGTGGCTGGTGGGACTGGCTCTCACCCTTTAGTCTGCTGACTGGCTGCGCGCTATTAATTGGCTACATCCTGCTTGGTTCGACTTGGCTGATCTATAAGGCCGAAGGAGCCGTGCAGGCAATGGCCTATCGTTTCGCGCGCATCGCCGCAGTTCTGATGCTCGTGATGATTGGTATAGTGAGTCTCTGGACACCGTTGCTTCATGAGCATTTCATGGTGAAATGGTTTGCCTGGCCCGCGATGCTGTTTGTCGCGCCTGTCCCTGTGCTGGTGCTGCTTTGCGCAGCCTTGCTGTTCAAAGGTTTAAAAAACCAACAGGAACTCACGCCATTTATCGCGACCCAAGGTCTGTTTGTCCTGTCTTATATCGGTCTGGGCATCAGTTTCTATCCCTATATCGTGCCATCCTCCGTCACAATCTGGGCAGCCGCAGGGCCTGATAACAGCCTGAAATTCCTGCTGGTTGGCGCAGTCTTTCTGATTCCCATCATCCTGAGCTACACCATCTATTCCTATTGGGTTTTCAGAGGGAAAGTTGGTAAAACTAGCGCTTACCATTCTTGAAGAGCAGCTTGACCTGGGCTGGCGTCAGTTCAGCCCAGGCGCCAGACGCTAACTCCCCCAGGCTTAACTCCCCCATACTCACACGCATCAATCTGAGTGTTGGATGACCAACCGCTGCCGTCATTTTTCTGACCTGACGATTTTTTCCTTCAATTAACTCCAGGGCAATCCAGCAGTCCGGAATGCTTTTACGAACCCGGATAGGCGGCACACGAGCAGACATAACGGGCTGAGGCTCTAGTAACCAGGCTTTGGCGGGCTTGGTGGTGTAGCCCTGAATATCCACACCTGCTGCGAGTTTTACCAGTATCTCAGGTGCCGGGATATTCTCAACTTGCGCCCAGTAGCACCGTGTATGCGAATGCTTTGGGTCTAACAAGCGGGTGTTCAGCCCGGCTTCATCACTTAGCAGCAACATGCCCTCGGAGTCTGCGTCCAAGCGACCAATTGGATAAACTCCTGCTGGAAAGCCAAAGTCAGAAAGTGTTCGGTTTGGCGAGCCATCGGCAGTAAACTGTGACAATACGCCATAGGGTTTGTTAAAAATAATCACCATGATTAAAACAGGCTTAAACAACAAAAACAGGTTCTTCCAGACATGTCTATTATCCTTATCCGTCACGGCGAAACTTTACTGAATGCTGCACGCGTTTTCCAGCCGTTTGCTACAGAGCTCGGACCACGCGGTTTGGAACAAGCACGTTTAATGGCTCAAAGAATAGCCGACTATTCACCTGTCGCCATTCTTGCCAGCGATATGCCACGCGCTCACAAAACAGCACAATATATTTCTGAGGCAACCGGGCTAACACTCAACACCAGCACCTTGCTGCATGAGAGGAATTTTGGGGACTGGCGCGGACAGAGTCACGACAGTCTGGGACATGATCCAGCAACCGTCACTGAAGTGCCTCCAAATGGCGAATCCAGGGAAGTGTTTGCCAAACGTGTGAAACTAGCTTTTGACGAAGCAGTCGCTCTGCGCGCGACGCTCCAGGGACCTCTGGTGGTTGTCAGTCACGGACTTGTGATTCAAACTATTCTTGAAAACTGTGTCGATCTTGGTGCGCACACGATGCCTCACCGTATCGCCAATACCTCCGTAACCATCTTGGATACAGAGCCTCCTTTTACCGTGCGCACACTGAACTGCACCTTGCATCTGGAAGGCAGTTCAGTCGCTGAGGATGCGAAAAGTCTTTCGGGTGGTTAGGAAAACCAGCGTTTGACGCGGGCCCAGAGCAGCGCAAACACGATCTTAACCGGATGGATTGGCGCCGCAGGAAGGCTCGCAGCGAGTGCGGGGTTAGTCAGCTTCGCCGCTACATTTTTGCCAAAATCGCTGATCATGCGCCGCACGAATTCCTGTACCAGACCTGAGCGCGAGAACTGCGCCAAAGGTCCTTGCAAAGAATAAGCCAGATCAACATGCACACGGGTTTGCGCTTGGCCCAACACCTCAAGACGATATTGCACATCACCTGTCGCACGCGACTGGCTCAGCGAGTCTTGACCAGAGCCTTTCAATACCGCATGAAAATTCTGCTCATCTTTTTCAAGTACTGCGACCCCATTGAAAGAGGCCGACATAGGTCCAAACTTGATTCCCACGCGACCGTGTACTTTATTTCCAACCTGTTCTTTGATCTCCGCGCCAGGCAAGCAAGCTGCGACCGCAGGTAGATCCGTCATCAAACACCAGACTGTTTTTGCATCAAAAGCCAAATCAAAAAATCCATCAATATGTGTTTGATTTTTTTGATGGCCTGAGTGTGTGTCAGCGTTAGATACGGCTTGCTGACTCGTCGATGCTTTATCGGTCGCTACAGGGTCGGCGTGCACCTGAAAATTGGCAAACTGCCCGGACGGCAACTGAAGGTTAGCGTTAAACCTCTTGGTACGTTCTGCTGCACGCAAAGTTTCAATCAAAGGGTCCGGAATATTCTCAAGCTCTTTCTGTACAGCCAGTATGGCTGCAACGATCCCGACATAACCCGTGCACCTGCAAATATTGCCTGCAAGCTCAATACGAATCCGCTGTTCATCGGCCTCAGGGAGGCGCAACACAATATCCCGAGCCGTAGCGAGCATCCCGGGCGTGCAATAGCCACATTGCAAAGCGTGATGTTCAGTAAATGCGTCTCTTAAACGACGCATAATGGGGTCATCCCCGTAGCCTTCGACTGTCGTAATCGTCTGACCTTCACATGACACAGCGAAAGTAATACAGGAGCGTATCGGCTGGCCATTGCTTAACACCGTGCAGGCCCCGCATATGCCATGCTCACAACCCAAATGGGTGCCTGTCAGTCCCACCTGCTCTCGCAAAAAATCACCCAGGTGCGTTCTGTCAGAAACGGCTTTCTCAACACTCTGCCCGTTTACAACAAGAGAGATCGTTTTCATGCTGCCTCCACTGAACCGAAAGCAAACTCGATACTGCGCAGGACCGCATTGGCATAGAGTCTTCGATCAATCAGATCCTTGTTAGGTGTCACCGCTTCCAGCGCAGTCATAATATCTGCCAGAGTAAGCGTCGCCAGACCACCGCTTGCAACGCGTTGGGCAATCTCAGGCAGGTCAGCGGGTGCAGCATCCAGCGCACCGACAACCACACGCGCCGTCAAGGTCTCAGGCTCAAAATACACAGCACAGCTTGCCTCGGCAAATTCACCCGTCTTGCGACAAAATTTGTAATAGCCCCAGCGCGCCTGACCAGAGAAGACTGGAAAATGAATCGCAGCAATCAGCTCTTTGTCCGCGAGCACGGTCGTGTACGCGGCAAGCATGAATTGCTTCATTGGGACTCGGCGCACACCCGCCGCAGAGATGATTTCGATCTCTGCGTTCAAGGCCATGGCTGTTAAGACCCAATCCGCGGCAGGATCCGCATGCGCAAGACTGCCTCCAAGCGTGCCACGGTTGCGTATCGCGCGATAGGCAATTCTGGAGGCGACCTGTTGCAAGGGATGCGCGCGCAAAGACTCGAACAAACCATCCTCTATTTCCGCATGCGTAATGCATGCACCCACACGGATAGTGCGTTCTTGCAACTGGACGCCACGCAAATCCTCGCAGCCACTGATATCAATGAGGTGTGCAGGTCGGGCTAAGCGCAGATTCAACATTGGACCAAGAGACTGACTACCCGCTATTAACTTTGCCTGACCAGCGTAGCTGTGCAGGAGTTCAAGCGCCTCGCGCGCACTGCTTGCGCGCTGATATTCAAACGCGGCAGCCTTCATACGCCTACTCCTTGCGCAAGACCATGGCTCTGCCGACCTTTTTCAATGGCCTCAAGCATGCGTCGTGGAGTCAAAGGCGTGTGCGTCAGCTCAGCCGCGCCGAGACTTTTCAAGGCATCATTGACGGCCCCAAAAATCACTGCTGGAGGCGCTATCGCACCGCCCTCGCCCATACCCTTTGCTCCAAACTCCGTATGTGGAGAAGGTGTCTCAAAGTGCTCAATACGGATATTAGGCACCTCAGTCGCACCAGGCATCACGTAATCCGCCAAAGTCGAAGCTAAGGGCTGAGCAAATGAATCGTAGGGCATCTCCTCGTATAAAGCCGTGCCGATGCCTTGAGCGACACCCCCGATCGTTTGCCCCTCCACAACCATAGGATTGACGAGCACGCCGCAATCTTCGACCACGACATAATCAAGAATACTGACACTCCCCATCTCAGGATCGACAGCGACCACCGCCGCATGCGTCGCATAGGTAAAGGCTCCTGTATCAACTTTTGGTTTATAGCCAACCGTAGTCTCTAGACCCGCAGGATCAACATCTGGCGGCAATAGCTGAGGGTTGATATACCAGGCGTTTGCAATCTGGCTAATCGGGATATTTTGCGCCCCATGGCAGACGCGACCATTGTCAAAAAATACCTCTGACTCAGGTACACGTAAGAGATGCGCTCCAATTTTTATAATTTGAGGCAAAAGTTTTTTACAGGCCTGAGAGACTGCACCACCAGACATCACCAAAGAGCGCGAGGCATAGGTCCCGCTTGAATAGGGTGTCTGACCTGTATCACCATGCACGACTTTGATTCTGGAGATATCGATACCCAATACTTCGTTGGCAATCTGTGCGAACGTCGTTTCCATCCCTTGGCCGTGCGAATGCACACCCACGCGGATCTCCAGGCCACCGTCAGGTGTCAGGCGCACAAAGGCCTGATCAAAACCCGGAATCAAAGGCGTGCCCCATGCGGCGAAAACGGAAGTGCCATGAGCAGACTGTTCGGTGTAAGTCGCAATGCCAACGCCAATCAGACGACCATCTTTTTCACCGCGCTGCTGACGTGCACGCACGGCCTTGATATCAATCATTTCCAGGGCCCGTCGCACACTCGCCGGATAATCGCCACTGTCAAAATGCTTATTGGCGATATTGACATAGGGCATTTGCTCTGGCTGAACCAGATTTTCAAGTCTGATTTCCCAAGGCTCCCTGCCAACCTCCTGAGCGATGGCGTTCATCGTGAGCTCCATGGCGAAGCAAACACCGGTTCTTGCAACGCCGCGATAAGGAACAAAGCCGGGTTTGTTGGTGGCCACACACTTTGTTACGCAGCGATAGCCGCTAAACGCATAGGGTCCCGGCAAATTCCCGAGTGCCTGCCCCGGTTCGAGCCCGATGGTAAAAGGCCATACTGAATAGGCACCACCATCGATCGTGAGCTTGGCATCAAGAGCCAGGAGTTTGCCACGCCGATCGGCGTAAGCGGTCATTTCATAATAATGCTCTCGTGTATTGGCACCTGCGATCAGATGTTCGCGACGATCTTCAATATAGCGAAAGGGCTTTTTAAAATTCAAGGCTAACCACGCGACACACAACTCCTCTTGCTGCAGCACGCACTTATAGCCAAAGGCACCGCCCACATCCGGGGAAATAATCCTGACGCGCCCGTGCTCAAGCTCCAGTAATTGAGCGATCACGGTACGAATCAAATGCGGTACCTGCGTCGCGGTGATCAACACCAACTGGTCAGCCTGGTGATCCCAGTAGGCCAGGACCGCCTTTCCTTCCATGGGCACCATACACTGTCTGGCCAGACTGACCTTACGATGCACCACGACCTCAGCCTGGGCTGAGAGTTCGTCAAAGTTTTTATCCGTCGTCAACGTCAGAAACGAATTATCCCGCCAATGCTCATGGACCAGGTGTTCCGTCGCAGCAAGCGCTGCGTCCACATCAGAAAAAACCGGCAACTCCTGATACTGCACATCGACTTGCTCAAGGAGGTCTTCGGCTTGCGCACGCGTTGGTGCAAAAGCCATTACAACAGGCTCCCCCACAAACCTGACTTTCCCGCTGGCAAGCGGTGGTTGAGCAGAAGATTGATAAGTGGGCAGCGTTGAGTCGGCGACAATATCCTGCGCACCAACCAGCATTTCTCTGGTGAAGATTGCGCCAGAGCACTCAGGAGGAACACGCACAGATTCAATCAGTGCGTGCGCGAGAGGACTGCGCGAGAAAGCGACCTCGCACAAATCGGGCATCACATAGTCTGCGACAAAATGACCTTTGCCATGCAAATGCCTGAAATCCTCACTCCTGCGCACGCGGGCCCCGATCCCCTGGGGCTTGATTTGGCCGGATTGCTTTGAATGTCCCATCGCCTAGGCCTTCATAGTCGAACGCATTGTTTAAGACAACTGAGGTGACCGGGATTAACGGCGACCCAGTGCTGCAAACGTGTAATTATCCAATGAAGCCTCAGCAACACGGAACCAGCTAGCCTCGCTTTGCTGGTACTTGGACCATTCAGGATAAATCGCAGCAAAATCCGGATTTTTATCTGACAACTCTTTCCATAAATCCTGAGAGGCCTGATAGGTCGCATCCATGACGTCTTTGGGGAAAATCGCGACCTTCGCACCACCGGCGATCAGTTTGCGCAAAGCAATAGGATTGAGCTGGTCGTAGTGCGCCATCATTTTCAAGGTCTGCTCATTACAAGCGACTTCGAAAGCGGCCTTATAGGCTGGTGGCAAGGCTTCAAACGCTTTGTCATGCACCATCGTCGTGATCGAGCCACTACCTTCAAACCAGCCAGGCGCATAGTAATAAGGGGCGACTTTATTGAGACCTAATTTTTCATCATCGTGCGGGCCGATCCATTCGGCTGCATCGATCGTGCCTTTTTCCAGCGAGGAATAAATATCGCTAGCAGGAATTTGCTGGGGTATCGCACCGAGTTTGGACAACACCATGCCACCAATACCGCCAATACGCATTTTCAAGCCCTTGATATCAGCGACAGATTTAATTTCCTTGCGATACCAGCCACCCATTTGCACACCAACGTTGCCGCAGGTGAAATTAACAATATTGTATTTTTTGTAGACTTCACGCAGTTTCTGCAAACCACCACCGTACAGCAACCAGGACGCCTGCTGTCTGGCGTTCATGCCATAGGACAAGCCAGCATCAAAGGCCAACGCACTATTCTTACCAATGAAATAGGTACTCAGTGTGTGATTGCACTCAACAGTTCCACTGCCCACTGCGTCCATCACCTGCGTTGGCGGCACAATTTCACCGCCAGCAAAAATACGGATCTCAAACTTGCCGTCGGTCAACTCCCCCACGCGCTTACAGAGTTCTTCAGCGGAGCCATACATGGTGTCCAGACTCTTAGGCCAACTCGTAGCCATACGCCATTTAACCTGGGGATTAGTCTGGGCAACAGCGGGGACTGTCAGTGTGGCCAGACCTGCGCCTGCGGCTGTTGCAGTTTGAGTAAGAAAGCGACGACGTTGCATGTAGAGCTCCTGTTTGAAGGAATTTCAACAACTGATAATGGAAAAAACTAACGAAACATAAACTTCAGCATACTGAGTGACTGTAAAAATATCAATAAAAAACACTCTTCCAAATCAATGCTGGGTGCCGTAACCACCGCCACCTGGCAAAGCGAGTTCGAGGGTGTCTCCTTCGACCATATCGACAACGCCCTTGGGATGCGTGACATGCTGACCGTTGAGCTTGACATGACCGACTCGACCGGGTGCACCACCCTCAATTCCTTTAGCAGGCACGCGCGTGCGGTCAGTTAACAGCGACACACGCAGTCTGCCGGGCCAGCGAGATTCAAATGAAACCATCTGCCCCATACCACCGCGATGCAAGCCCTCGCCCCCCGAGTCATCAATCAGACATTTTTTATGAAAAATAACCGGTGACAACATTTCAGCCACTTCAATCGGCGTATTGGAAATGTTGGCGGGAAAGCCTGCTGCAGGAGGACCATCGCGATCACGCATCGCACCCATGCCGCCATTGAAAAACAAAATACTCGAAAAAGACTTACCCTTTTCAGGATCCACGCCTCGCATGAGGACGGACCAGAGCGGTGTGCCGCTATCGGCTTGCACGCGATCAGGTAGCACTTTGGAGAGCGCCTCAAAAACTGCCGCTTGCAACTGGTGACCGATCAAATGCCGGGCACCTACTGCGGCAGGGGGTTTCGCGTTGACGATGGTGCCTTGCGGGGCAATCATCGTGAACAACCGGGTAAACCCGTCATTATTCGGAATACCAGGTGAGAGCAAGCATTTAAAAGGATAGATTGTGTAGGCATACGCGTGATGGAAAGTTTCATTCACACCAAAACGCACTTGCGGGCTACTGCCGCTGTAATCTACTGTCACACCCTCATGGGTCACAGTGATTTTTGCCTGAACCCGAATTTTTTCATCCCAGCCATCGGACTCAACCGCACCGTAATAAATGCCCTCAGGGATATTTTTCAGCTCCCTTCTTGCGGCATCCTCAGAGGCACGGAAGATTTCACCTGCAATCTCATCCATATTGACCAGGTTGTACTCAGACAGCATTTCGACTAAACGCCGATCTGCCACACGCAACGCACCAACCTGCGCTTCGATATCGCCACGCACTTGTTGAGGCTGACGCACGTTTGCCTCAAGCATCTGCATTACCCACGGATTAAAGACCCCTTTTTCTGCGAGTTTTACAACAGGAAAACGAATCCCTTCTTCAAATACTTCGCCCGCATCGGCTGACCACTGACGCCCTCCAATATCTGAAAGGTGGGCCACGGCAATCGCAAACGCTACTAATTTACCCGCTACAAAGATCGGCGCGGCCATCGTCGCATCCGGTAGATGACCCGTACCGATCCAGGGATCATTGGTAAATAAAATATCTCCTTCATTCAAGCTTTCTTTCGGGAAAACCTTGAGCATCGCTTTCAGTGATAATGGGGCTGTCCCAATAAATCCGGGAATACTCAGTGAAGACTGGGCGACCAGTCTGGCTTCAGTATCAAGCAGCACACAGGCAAAATCATTGGACTCACGCACAACGGTTGAAAAAGAGGTCCGTTTAAGCGTTGCACCTGCTTCATCAGCAATGGCAATTAACCGGTTCCAGTAAATCTCAAGATCGATCGGGCTCATGATTCTATTATTCCTGTGCTCAAGCACTCAGGCCTGACTTGGCGGCAAGCGATATGCGGATATTGTCGTGTTCGTCCAGTGAAAACTGATCTCCCGGTCCGATCACGACTGTCGAACCTGGTTGCTCGATCAGCGCGGGACCTGTTTGCATTGCTCCTTTTTTTAACTCCTCAAGCTTCAGGACGGGCGTAGACACAAACTCATTGAGCTCTGGAAAAAAACACTGCCTGACCCGCGAGGTAGCTTCGCTGATTACGGAATTTTTTTCAGCGCCACGATACGCAACGCTCAACGGAACAGACGAGGTTGCCTGGACTCTCCAGTTAACGGCTTCGACGCGCTGGCCAATCAACTTGGTACCAAAGCGTATCTCATACGCTTGCTCAAAATATTTTTCAATCTGAGCTTGCTGGGTCTTTTCAAGTAAACCGGGCAACTCGGTCTCAACCTCAAAACCTTGACCAACATAGCGCATATCGGCGCTACGTTTGAACAGGATTTGTTCAGCAGGCACGCCTGCGCTTGCCATTTCATTTCGAAGCGTCAGCTCCATCGACTTGAGCAAGGCCTCGACCGACTCCCAGTTCATTTCATCCAGACGTGCGTAACGCGTTCGCACCATGTCCATTTTCATAGGTGCGACCAGCAAACCAAAGGCGGAAAAAACACCTGCATTCGCCGGCACCAGTATGTTCGCGCAGCCACTGCGTCTGGCAACCTCACGCGCGTGGATCGGACCCGCACCGCCGAAAGCGAGCAAGGTATAGCGACGAATATCTCGTCCATTTTCAACCGCATGAATTTTTGCTGCTACCGCCATGTGTTCGCAGACAATACGATGAATTCCGTTGGCCGCCTCAATCACTGTCATACCAAGAGGTTTGGCTATGTGTTCTTCGATTGCCTTCGCAGCCAAGTCGGGCTGTAACTTCACTGCCCCGCTCAGCGTGCCTTGTGGGTCAAGGTATCCAAGCAATAACGCAGCATCGGTGACGGTCGGCCGTGTACCACCCAAGCCATAACAGGCGGGCCCGGGACTCGATCCTGAACTATGTGGTCCGACTTTGAGCAAGCCTGTCGTGTCGATATGCGCAATACTGCCGCCGCCGGCACCGATCTCGATCAGATCAACGGTTGGCAACCTGACGGGCAGACCACTGCCCTTTTTAAATCTTTGCTGACGCGCCGCCTCAAACTCAGTCGTAATCGAAGGCTTACCATGCGTCACGAGGCAAGCCTTAGCCGTCGTGCCCCCCATGTCAAACGCCATCACATCGGGTGTATTGGCCTGACGCGCGCTATGCGCTGCGCCCAACGCTCCCGCAGCAGGTCCTGACTCAAGCATCCTGATCGGCATACGTTCACCGATCTCGCGGGAAATCACACCGCCGTTGGACTGCATGATTTGTAAGGTCGCGTGCAAACCAATATTGCGCAAACCATTTTCTATCGCCGACAGATAATTTCCCACCATCGGCATCACACAGGCGTTGAGCGCTGTCGCGACGGTTCTTTCATATTCACGGATTTCTCCAAGCACTTCATATGAAAGGGATACATAAAGCTCAGGCGCAATTTTATTTGCGATGGCCTTTACCCGATCTTCGTGTGTTGAATTTGTGAAACTATGCAAAAAACAGACAGCTATCGCACGTACGTCCTGAGAGAGTAACTGCCTGATCACGGATTCTATTTGTTGCTCACTCGCAGCCTCGAGCACAGCACCCGACGCATCGATTCTTTCATTAATTTCATAGCGCAAGGCTCTTGGCACGATTGGATCTGGACCGAGCGTTGTCAAGTCATACAAGTCATAACGTAATTCACGGGCGATTTCGATCACGTCGCGAAATCCAGCCGTAGTGATGATCGCGGTCTTCGCACCCTTTTTCTCGATCACCAGATTAGTCACCGCGGTGGTCGCACCGACCACCACTTCATTGATTTCATCCATGCCGATTCCATGCTCTTTCAGCATGCTGAGCAAGCCCGCGCAGATGGGTGCAACGACATCCGGAGATCCGGTCAGGACTTTGGCGGTTTTGATTCGCCCATCGCTTGCGAGCAGCACAAGGTCTGTGAAAGTCCCGCCAATATCAAATGCAAATCGGTATGACATATCAGCCTTTTACCTTTGATAATTTAATACCGCGTTCAAAGCCTTTTTCAAATTTCTTTTCTTCGAACACCTCGGGTTTGATCTGGAAGAATTCTTTTAACGCGCGTTGCTCGTCTGTTGTCGTATGCATTGAGGTCGCATCAAAGGGGCAGGTCTGCGTGCACATTTCACAACCAATGCAGTTGGCGTGTATGGATTCCACACTGCCATCGCCTTGCGCGAGGGCATCGTAAAAACAGGTCTGGATACAAATTGTGCAGGTTGGATTTTTACAGGCCTCCGAGGCGATCTCGCTGTGCATGCGGGGCTTTTTAAACTGCTCCCCGTAGTCCTTGACAGCCTGTCTGGAGGCGATCCCTGTCATTGACTCGATATCAGGATAGCCATGACTATCCATAAAGTTTTCAAGGCCGGTAATGATGCTTGGTAAATATTTAATGCCTTTGAGCATCAATACTGAACCGACCTGGACCAGTGGCGCACCCGTCATGATGAACTCAACCACGTCCTTGTGATCATAGATACCGTTCGAGCCGGTAATAGGCATCCCCAGCTCGGTATAGATGCGATTGACCCAACGCAACGAGAGCGCTTTTGCCCATACACCACCGATACCAGCAGGTCCGCCAATGCGTGGCAAGCCAGTCTCAATATCAACTGAAAAACCCGTGTAGCGGTTTGTGGCGGTGACACCTGCCGCACCCGCTTCTTTGACCGCGCGCGCGACATCGAGTACTCGGGACTGATCTGGTGTGAGTTTGACTATAACGGGGATCTTGACCGCTTCGCACACGCGCCGCGTCACCTCTCTGGCGATCTCAGGCTCTTGACCAATCATCGAGCCGCCATGCACGCCTGGCATCATGGCGGGATGAGGACAGCCAAAATTTAATTCGACCATTGGCAAACCGCAGTCCTCGATCGTACGACAGATATCGATCCAGCTCTGTACAGTTTTACCGCCGGCACTGCCAATCAGATGTGAGCCTTGATCCTGGGCATATTTTTGCAACTCCGTCAGATGAGGAACCCACTCCTTGATCGGCGTACTTGAATAACCCGAACGGCTATAAAAGACGAAATTTTTATTGACCTTACCCTTAATCAATTCATTCTTTTCATTGAGAATGGCGTATTTGGAGTTTTGAGTCAGGCGCGCCATATCCTCGATGTCGGTGAGAGTTTTAATAATCATTCCACCCGCACCAGCGTCCACACATTCCCGAATCACCTCTGGGCTGTTGGTTGTTTCCAGCGAAGCGACGACAACCGGGTTTTTGAAATGCACGCCGCAAAAATCTAGGGATAAGTCAGCCACGTAAGATCTCCGAAAATGTTGATTCGATGTTTAGTAGTCAAATAGTTCGTATACGAACAGTTTTAATAGATTTAAACAACAGTATTTTTTAATTTACCTAATTCATTCAGACAATAAGAAAAAATATTTAACGCTGGCCCAGTGCACTACTACCGAGCTTCAAGGATTCCCTGCGATGTTCACTGTTGCCCTCAACAAGACGCATCAATAGATTCATAAATATTTCACGCTCGTGCGGGTCCAGAGGGCTGAGCAATTGTTGCTGGGAGTGCTGCATATCTTTCTGGTAGCGAGCGACAAACTGTGCGCCTTCAGGCGTGGCTACACAAAGTTTTCTGCGCCGATTTGCGGGATCGATCTCCCGAGAGACCAGTTGACGTGCCTCGAGTCGCTTGAGAATCTCGGCGATATTTGCAGGATCCAGTCCTAACTCATCGCCCAGCATCGATTGATCAATACCAGGGCGATTCACCAAAATACTCAGCAATCCGAACTGAATGGGTGTGACCTCACCCTTGGCGACTTGTCCCATAAATAAAGCCACGTGGAGTTGATGGAGCCTGCGCACCAGATATCCTGGACGATCCCAGATCACATGCCCGGAATGCTGCACAGCAGCATCGTGGCAGGCTATGTCTTTGGGTGCGCTCAACTCTGACACTTCCGCTGGGAGCAAAACAATCTCCGGAAATAAACGCTTTTCTATTGTTCGTATACTGATGGTTGATTGTGAACCTCAGCCACGAACAGTGTCAAGCTAATTTACGCACCGAGACTATCAGCCCAGATGTTGCGCGCCCAGCCCCAGGCATAGGTCCCTTCAAGCTCGGAAGGACCCGTCGATACTCCGCCGGAACCGGCAACCGTCTTAAAGGTTTTTTCGGCCGCACTGTACTGGTGAACACTGGCTACGTGCACGACTTGCTGCGCATCAACAAAGCTATAGCAGGTATTGGTCAGAACGGGTGAAGGATTTATGTCCCAGCCGCTCAGTTCGGCCACGATTGCAGCAGCGGTAACCTTGGCGTGCTGATTAGCCATATGCGCGGATTTAGGCATAAACGCAGCGTTTTGTGCTGAGTCACCAATCACGTGAATATCTTTGGCAACGGTGGATTCAAAATTTAAAAAATCAACCTGAGCCCAACGCTTGTTGGAGTTCGCCAGACCAGCATTGACGACTAGGGCGCCTGCGCGCATGGGCGGCAAGACATTCAGCACATCAGCGCGCACATCTTCCTGCACATCGAACTTCAAGGTTTTGGATTGTCCCTCGACTCGCATGACCGTGTGTGATGCGCGGTATTCAATCATTCCCGGATAAAGCTGCGCCCAGGCTTTTTTAAAAAGCGCCCCCTTGGAGACAACATCCTGATTCGCATCAAGGATTAAGACCTTGGATTTTGGTTTGTGCTTTTTAAAATAATCAGCAACCTGGCATGCTCTTTCATAAGG
>Ga0007827_10000083_pt1 | contig 32917 bp, 31 predicted proteins | sample CryBogCBE16Jul07_FD_60332 | JGI IMG/M metagenome (GOLD analysis project Ga0007827, IMG submission 60332) | Freshwater microbial communities from Crystal Bog, Wisconsin, USA - CBE16Jul07 | ecosystem: Environmental > Aquatic > Freshwater > Lake | place: Crystal Bog, Wisconsin, USA | collected...
GTCTTCCCGTGGAAGACGCCGCTCAGGATGCGGCATTTGTCCTCTTCCTGCCGGGGGGTCACGATGTCGCTCTGTCCGGGACGGCGCCGGTCCAGCTCCACCTGGATCTCCTCGGGAGTGATGGGGAGCCGGGCGGGGCAGCCGTCGATGACGCAGCCGACCCCACCGCCGTGGGATTCGCCCCAGGTGGAGACGCGGAAGAGGGTGCCGAAGATGCTCGCCATAACGGACGATCAGTATGACCGGCCCGGCCGGAGGTTCACGCAAAATCCTCCCGTCGGGGGTGCTTGACGCCATCATCCCCAGCTCTTAATCCATAGGGTGACAAAGATTGCATCCGCGCCGCTTCCTCATCACCTGAGGCGTGTTCCGCCCGCTTTCGTCTGCCCACCACCTTCACCGCCAACTTTTTCCACTCATGTTCAACAGTCTTCTCGGTTTTCTCTCCAGTGACATCGGCATCGATCTCGGCACCGCCAACACCCTTGTCTACGTGAAGGATAAGGGCGTCGTCCTGCGCGAACCCTCCATCGTGGCGGTCAAGGCCGGCACGACCCAGGTCCTCGCCGTCGGCGACGAAGCCAAGCGGATGCTCGGTCGCACCCCCGGCAACATCACCGCGATCCGCCCGCTCAAGGACGGCGTCATCGCCGACTTCGAGATCACCGAGGCGATGCTCCGGCATTTTATCCAGAAGGCCCACGGCCATCGCCGCTTCGTTCGGCCCCGCGTCCTGGTCGCCGTACCGAGCGGCATCACCGAGGTGGAGAAGCGCGCGGTGAAGGACTCCGCCATGCACGCCGGGGCCCGCGAGGTGTACCTGATCGAGGAGCCGATGGCTGCCGCGATCGGGGTCGGACTTCCCGTGACCGATCCCGCCGCCAACATGATCATCGATATCGGCGGCGGTACCACGGAGGTTGCGATCATCTCCCTGGCAGGCATTGTTTTCAGCCGCAGTGTCCGTGTGGCGGGCGACGAGCTTGACGAGGCGATCGTCCAGTACCTCAAGCGCGTCTACAACCTCATGATCGGCGAACGCACCGCCGAGGAGATCAAGCTGCGTCTGGGCAGTGCTTACAAGCTTGAGAAGGAGCTGACCATGGAGGTCAAGGGGCGCGATCAGGTCGCCGGGCTTCCCAAGACCATCACCATCACCTCCGAGGAAATCCGCGAGGCTCTTTCCGAGCCGATCGCCCGCATTGTCGAGGCGATCCGCATCACGTTGGAGCGCTGCCCTCCCGAGCTCTCCGCCGATCTCGTCGACCGAGGCGTGGTCCTTGCTGGCGGCGGGGCCCTTCTGCGCGGCCTTGACAAGCTGATTGCCGAGGAAACAGGTCTCCCCGTGCACATCGCCGAGGATCCACTCAGCGCTGTTGCGGAGGGAACCGGGAAAGCCCTTCAGGAGATCGAGTTCCTGCGCGCTGTTGCCGCAGCGGATCGTCCCAGGGCCTGATCCTGAAGGGATTCCTGGAATTTTCCGGGCACCCGACACTTCTCACGATGAGATGACCCTCACGGGAACCATCCGATGAAAAAGATCCTGATCACGGCGCTCGTGCTGCTGGCTGTCACGGCCGTGGCGTTCTGCACGCTGGAGGCGGGGCCGCTGCTCCATCTCAAGTCGGCTCTGCTCGGTCTACTCTCACCGATCAGCCGTTCCGGAGGCGCGGTGAAAAGCTCGCTTGGCGACCTCGGCAAGGACCTGATGACCCTCGAGCAGCTGCAGTCGGAATACGACCGGGTCCTCGCCGAGAACAGGAAGCTGCGGGCCGAGAACAACGGCCTGCGTGATTTTCAGCAGGAAAACAATCACCTGCGCGACGTTCTCGGCTACCGGGAGCGTTCTTCCTTCCGCCTCGTCCCGGCGGCGGTGATCGGACATGATTCGGGAGTCTGGTGGAGTACGGTCAGGATCAACCGCGGCTCGCGTGACGGGATCGTCCCCGACATGCCGGTCATCACCGACAAGGGTCTGGTGGGCAAGACGACGGCCGTCTCCGACAGCATCTCAGAGGTCCTTCTCGTGACCGACGAGAACTGTAAGGTGGCCGCCAAAGTGGAGGGGACGAGGGAGCAAGGGATCTGTGCGGGCACGCGCAGTCCGGGTGGCGAACTTCAACTGACTTTTTTGAGCAAGCTGGCTGACCTTCAGCCCGGGCAGAAAGTTTACACGGCGGGCGTGAGCGGGGGAATCTTCCCCTCGGGCATCGCGCTCGGAACCGTCAAAAGCTTCCGCGCCCGCGAACTCGACGGCATGGCCGTCCTCGATCCCACCGCCGATCCGGCGGCCGTCGAGGAGGTCTTCGTCGTCACCGGGGCGAAATGAACAGGGCGTTTCTCTTCATCATCTTGGTCCTGGCGTTGCCGCTGTCGCTGGCTGTGCAGGATCTGCTTCCCTCCCTCCCTCCTTGCCGTGAGCGGATTCAACTGTTGCCCGTCGTCTTCGCCTTCGGGGTTCTGGCCCTTCCACTCGTGCCGGCGCTCTGGTTCGCCTTGTTCGCGGCGGTCGTCCAAGGCCTGTCTCTCGTCCAGGTCCAAGCCGGCCAAGCCGAGATCGGGCTGACGCTTCCGGTTGTTTTTTTCCTCTTCTGGGCGATCGTGCTCCAGATGGCGGGAGAGGCGACCAAGGGGATGCGTTGGGAACTCCACGCCGCAGGTAGCGCGTTGGTTGCCTTCACGATGCTTTCGGGCGAGTTCCTTGCGCTTTGCTTCAGGCGGGGGGGCTTTCCGGCCGATATGACGGTCCTGGTGAGGATCGCCGTCCCCTCCGTCGCCGCGCTCCTGCTGGCGCCACTTTTCTACCTGCTGCTCAGGAGCCTTGTCCCCCTTGCTCCCGAGGAGGAACAGCAGGGAATCCCCAAGTCCACCGGTCCCGTCCGCTGAGATCATGAGACGCGATGACGCTTCCGGATCCAAGATTGCCTTGCTGGCGATCCTCCTCGGCGGCGCCATGCTGCTGCTGCTGGGTCGGATGTGGTATGTCCAGATCGTCAGGGGGGAAGCCTACAAGGCTCGTATCAAGGGCCACTCCCAGCTGACGGTCCGCCTCCCCGCCGTGCGCGGCGAGATTTGCGACCGCAACGGCATTCCTTTGGTGGAGAACCGAGCCAGCATGGAGGTCGAGTTCTACCTCCCCGACATTGTCCGCGCATGGAAGGAGGAGCACGGATCCGTGCCGATGCGGGAATACTGGGGGCTTGATCACGGGATGCGCGCCAGGAAGAGGGAGCCCGACATCGTGAAGATCGTCAACGAGTCGATCGTTCCCAATCTTGAGAAACTGGGGCTCGCCGGAGACTACAACACCAAGAAACTCCAGCTCCATTTCCGCGACAATTCCGAGGTTCCCTTCGTCTACCGCCAGGATCTCGACTTCGAGACCATGGCCCGCTTCAGCGAGAACAACCTCGATCTCCCCGGTGTCACCGTCACCCTCAAGCCCGTCCGTCACTACGTTTACGGGGCGCTCGCCGCGCATCTCTTCGGCTATGTCGGCGTTCCCAGGGATATCGACAAGGAGGAGGCCTCCCAGTTCAGTTTCTACCAACCCGATATCGAGGGTAAGGCGCAGATCGAGCAGGCCTTCGACGATGTCCTCAAGGGGACGGCCGGCACCCGCTTCCTCCAACGCAATGCCCGCGGTGTCATTGACGGGGAGACATCCCGCATCGAACCGAAGCAGGGCGCACGGGTCCTGCTCACCATCGACGCCCGAATCCAGCAGATCGTCGAAAAGGCCCTCCGGGTCGTCGGGCGCGCCGCCGCCGTGGTGCTCGACCCGAACACCGGGGAGATCCTCGCCATGGCCTCGGTGCCCTCCTTCGACCCCAACCAGTTCGTCCCCACGATCTCCAAGGCCGACTGGGAAAAGCTTGCCAAGGACAGCACCGACCCGCTGATGAACCGAGCGATCAACGCGTATGCGCCGGGTTCCACCTTCAAGCTCTGCACGGCGCTCTCCGGTATCCGGGCGGGGGTCGGGAACAGGGAGTTCGACTGCTCGGGCGGCGTCCAGTACGGCAACAAGTACATGAAGTGCTGGGTCCTCACGGCGACCCCGCCGCTCCCGCCGCACGGTCATCAGGATCTCTCCACGGCGCTGAAGAACTCCTGCGACCCGTTCTTCTACCAGTACGGCAACGCTGCGGGCATCGATCAGATCGACGCTGTCGGCGCCATGCTAGGGCTCGGAAAGAAGACGGGACTGCCGCTCAACAATGAGGCCACGGGCATTATTCCCGGGCCGTCTTGGCTGGCGCAGGTGCGCCCGAGGGACCGTTGGAGTCCCGGTCACACGGCCAACACGGCTATCGGCCAGGGAGACGTGCTCGCCTCGCCTCTCCAGATGGCTGACGTTACCGCGACCGTGGCCAACGGGGGCACCGTCTTCACCCCTTCGCTCGTGAAGAAGGTCGTGGCGCAGGACGGCACCGTCGTGAAGGAGGAGCCCCCGAAGGCGACCGCCGATTTCCTCAAGGATTCCGGCATTACCGCCGAGCAGTTCGAGAAGGTGCGCAAGGGGATGTGGAGAGTCGTCAACGACCCTGACGGCACCGCCCGCAAGGCCCGTCTGAAGGGGGTCGAGGTCGCCGGAAAGACCGGCACCGCTCAGTTCTGGCGCAGCGGGATCAAGGACTACCATACCTGGTTCGTCTGCTTTGCCCCCTACGACAAGCCACGATATGTCGTCTGCGTTTTCGTTCAGGGAGGAAAATCCGGAGGGTCCGTCTCCGCTCCGATCGCCGCGAAGATCCTCGAGCAGATCTTCGAAATGGAAAAAGGCCAGGAGGTGAAACTGGAGTCTGTGCCGCCCGCGGTCGGACATTTCAATCAGGTGGCCGGCGTCGACTTCTCCAAGGGCCAACCGACGCAGTTCGGCGCGGACAACGCACCGCCGACCGACATCCCCTCGCAGTCTGATCAACCCGGTGGCGAGTCCGGTAACGGTACCTCGGCGGCCAAGCCCGACATCAGCGACGATGCGGACAGCCGGGCCAATAACCGCCAGAAACAGCAACCCAACGGCTTGCAGAAATTCTTCAACTTCCTGGGCGGCGGCCGCTCCGCCGCACAGAAGCAATCCAATTAGGCTGATAGACTGAAGACTTTTATTGGCAACCGAACAAAATAAATTTCCAAATCAACCCCCCGTCAACATTCACTGATCAACTCTCAATCAACCCCCTGACCTAACAGACTTCAGTCTAAACCCCTAAACATCCATTTATCATGAGCATCATCGACACCGTTAAAAAATTCCTCGGCATGAAGAAAACAGGCCCCCGCATCGAACTCATCGTCAGCTGCGAAAAGCTGGAGAAGCGCGTCGCCCTCCTGGAGGACGGCAAACTTGAGGAGTATTCCATCGAGCGCGACAGCGAGCGCAACATCGTCGGAGGCATCTTCAAGGGCAAGATCCGCAACATCGAGCACGGCCTGAAGGCGATGTTCGTCGACATCGGCTTCGAGAAGAACGCCTTTCTCCACTTCTGGGACGCCATCCCGGCGGCTCTGGACAGCGGCATCGAGGCGGTCCAGCGCTCCGGCAAGCCCGCCCCTTCCAAGAAGAAACTCACCGCCAAGGACATCCCCAATGTCTACCCTGTCGGCAGCGAGATCATGGTCCAGGTGACCAAGGGACCGATCGGCACCAAGGGCCCCCGCATCACCACCAACATCTCGCTCGCCGGGCGCTACATGGTGCTCATGCCCTTCAACGACCAGTGCGGCATCTCGCGCAAGATCGAGGATCCCAAGGAGCGGGCGCGCCTGCGCAAGATCCTCACCGAACTTACCCTCCCCGAGGGAATGGGTATCATCATCCGCACGGCCGGCGAGGGACAGAAGGCCCGGTTCTTTGTGCGTGACCTCGGGCTTCTGCTCGACCAGTGGCACCAGGTGGAGAAGGGGATGGCCGACAACAAGACGGCTTCGACCCTCATGCTCGAGCCCGACCTCGTCGAGCGCACCGTGCGAGACCTCCTCACTGAGAGCGTTGACGCCGTTCATGTGGATGACATCAAGGCCGCCGAGCGGATGCAGGAACTCGTCGCCCCGATCTCCAAGCGGGCCAAGAAATCGATCCACTTCTACAGCGGCCAGAAGCCGATCTTCGACAACTTCGCCGTCCAGTCGCAGATCGACAGCGCCTTCCTACGCCAGGTTTGGCTGCCTTGCGGTGGCTACCTCGTCATTGACGAGACCGAAGCGATGATCGCCGTCGATGTGAACACCGGCCGCAACAAGGGCAGCAAGGACATGGACAAGACCATTTTCCAGACCAACATGGAGGCCGCCGACGAGGTGGCCCGCCAGCTCCGCCTGCGCAACATCGGCGGACTCATCGTCGTCGACTTCATCGACATGAAGAACCGCAAGGACCAGCAGGCCGTCTACCAGCGCATGCGCGAGCGCCTGCGCCGCGACAAGGCCCGCACCCATGTCCTGCCGATCTCGGCGCTCGGGCTCATGGAGATGACCCGTCAGCGCGCCCAGGAGAGTCTTGCCAGCTCCCTCTACGTGAACTGCCCCAACTGCGCCGGCAAGGGAGTGGTCAAGAGCCCCATGACCATGAGCGTCGAACTCCAACGCTCTCTCCATACCCTCATGAAGCGCCACCAAGAGGAGATCCACGAGTTCAAAATCACCGTTCATCCGGAGCTGCTCAACCGCCTCCGCACCGAGGACGAGGAGCTCCTCATCGACATCGAGCGCAAATATGTCGGCCGCCTGACCTTCAAATCCGACCCGACGCTCCACGTCGAGAAGTTCCTCGTGGCGAATGCCCTGACAAACGAGGAACTCAAGGTCTGACCGACCGGTCCTTTTGGCGGAAAATGGTGTTGGCCTGCGCTTGCCGTAGCTCTACTACGGCGGCGCTTGGCCGCCTTGTTTTCCATCCAAAATGCCGCGGTCGGCAACGCGGTTCGACGATTTTGAAATAAGCGATCAAAACCCGGCGGTCGTAGGTCCCAAAGCCTGCCGCTGATGGTCGGCTCTTTGACTTGCGTTGGCTTTCATAAAAGCCACGGGATGCAGGTTTGGTCTGAATGACTCCATCATCGAGTAATTCCTTCCTGATTGATCATTCAATTCTCCGCGTTTTCCGCGGGATGCCTTTCAGTTTTTCCTAACAGTCTAACAGTCTTCAGCCTAAAAGCCTTTCTATGCTCCCTGCCCTCACTTGGTCCAATCGCCAGCGCACGGTGCGTCTGAATCTTCCAAAGATCCGGCGGATTGTTGAGGTGGCATTACCCCTGTGTGTCGGGAAGCCTAGGAAGAAGGGGGTGGTGCTTCCGCCGGAGGTGGAGATCACGCTGCTGGGTGAGGTGGCAATCGCAAAGGTGCACGGGGAGTTCCTAGAGGATCCGACGCCGACGGATGTGATCACCTTCGAGCATGGGGAGATCCTGATCGGGGTTCCCATTGTCGCGGCGAATGCCAGGAAGTTTCGACACCCTGCCGACCATGAGGTAGCCCTTTGCTCGATCCATGGCCTGCTCCACCTGCTTGGCTACGACGATCTGACGGAAAAAGAGCGGGTGATCATGCATGCCCGGCAGGAGGAGATTTTGAAGGCCGCGCTTCGCGGTCTGTGATAGCTTTCGGCCAGTGAGCCAAGCCGCCATCCAGCAGAAGCAAGTCGACTCCGGGAGTGATCTCGGGGTGATCGTGCGCGCGGCGGAGCTTTGCAATCCCTTCCTCGATGCGCTGGGTGAGGTGACCCTCGAAGTCCGAGGTCCGGTGGCTTCCTCCGTGGTGAACTGGAACGCCACTCTCTTTTCCCCCGCAATCCGCCCCGCTATGGTCGAGGTGCGCCGGGAGTATTCGCTTGGTGGGAATCTGGAGATCGCCGGGATCGATTGCCGATTGGAGTCGCTCCTCCCGAAATCCCTCTCCCTGCAGAGCCGTACGGAGGGAAAGCGTCTTATCGGGGGGCTTCTGCCGCCGCGTGGTGACCGTATGATGGAGCGTTATCGGTCGATGGTGCTCGCCGGGGATGCGCCCGGGCACCTTGCCGTGATCCATGCGCTCCGTGCCGCCCTCTTCAGTCTTCCCCCACGCGTGATGGAGGGGGCCTATCTCCTCCAGGAGGGGACGGGTGCGGGGATCGACGGACGCGACATCGCGAGGTTCCTTATTCATGGCATTCTGGGACAGGAGGAGGTTGCGGCCTCCATCTCTGTCGTCTAACCATGCCGAAGCCCGATTTGCTCGAGTCCCCGGAGACCGACCTCCTGCACGAACTCGATCGCCCCTGGCAGGTGGTGGTTCACAACGACCCGGTCAATCTCATGAGCTATGTGACGATGGTCTTCCGCAGGGTCTTCGGATGGACGGCGGAGAAGGCCGAACAACATATGATGGAGGTCCATGTGAAGGGCCGCTCGGTCGTCTGGAGTGGCGGCAAGGAGAAGGCTGAGCACTATGTCCAGCAACTGCACGGATTCCTCCTGCTGGCGACGATGGAGAAGGTGCCGTGACGTTCGAGTTCGCCAAGGATGGAGGAGGCCGCTTCCACGGGATTCATCCCGTGCTGGAGGCGATCCTGCGCGCCGCCGCCGCCGATCCGTGGGAACGGTGTCCCGAGGGAAGCGCCCGCCTGCTTCCCCCTCCGGGAGATCACGGGGAACTGATCGAGGACTGGGAGGATCATGTCCGGCCTGAGCTGCGCGAGGGATTCTCCATGGCCCGTTCCGTCGTGGAGGAGGATCTTGGTGCGATGACGCAGGAGAAAAAGGGGGAATGGTCGCTGACCATCCCCTCCGACCACACCGATGCCTGGCTCACCACGCTCAACGCCGTGCGCCTCGCCCTGGCTTCCGAGCATGACCTGACGGAAGCCGACATGGCCGCCGACGAGGAAAAGGCTGATTTCTCCACGCCCAAGGGAATGGCGCTGCTTCAGGTGAACCTTTTCGGCTTCATGCAGGAGTGCCTCATCCGCTCGATGGAGGACTGACCAGTCCATGGAACAGGCCCGCGCGATCCTGTTAAGGCGCTATCTCTACTCGGAAAACAGCCTGATCGTGGTCTGGCTCACCGACCGCCACGGCAAGGTGAAGACGGCCGTGCGCGGGGCGACGAAACCGGGCGGAACCTTTGCCGGGAGGCTGGAGCTTTTCACCGAGGCCGACATCGCTTTCAAGTCCCAGAAGTCGGGTGATCTCCACTCGCTGTCGGAGGTCTCGGGCGATCCCGGCGCCGCCCTGCCGACGACCTATGCGACGGTGCTGGCCGCCTCTTACTTTGCCGAGCTCTGCGATCTGGCGACCGAGACGATGCATCCCGTCCCGGAAATGTTCTCCCTGCTGCAACGCGCCTGGAGCTACCTAAGGGAAAAGGCCCCGGAACACCGGGCCATCCTCCATTTTGAAACCGAGTTGGCCAAGGTGCTCGGGATCCATGACCCTTCGGTTACCGCCTGTCGCTCGCTGGGTGCCCTGCTTCACCGGATTCCCGAAAGCCGGGAAAAGCTGCTGGTGATGGTTTCTCAGGGAATTCCCTAACCAATGCGCAAAGGAAACAGGAGACAGGGATTCCACGCTCTCCTCAGGGAGCCTTCAGGGCGCGCACCCCTCTAGTTTCCACATCATGGAGGGTCCGCGGAGTCGCGGGCTCCGCTGCTTTTCCTCACTGAAATCCGACACCAGTCCTCCCGTCGCCTCATCGAGGCGGAGGAACAGGCCGTCTGCCTCGCTTCGCAGGCACCAACTACCGTCGGGATTCCCATACAGGAAAAATCGTTGTGCGGGGCCCGATGTGCTCGCGTCGGCCGTCCAATTCCCACTCACCGTGGCATAGCGTTGGGTGGACACGGATTGCAGCGACCAAGTGGCGTCCCGGTTGTCGATCAGGCGGAATGTCGCCGCTTCTTCTGGGTTGGAGGCCGTCGCCTGCAACCGGCCGTCCTGTCCGAACCGGACGTATTTTGTGTTTCCCTGAGCGACCAAGTGGACGGTCTTTTCGATCACGGCCGGCGGCACCGCCGGACTGGGACGCTCGCCCGGCCGGTACCAGGGCGCATGGCATTGCCACCACTGGACGGCGAACTTCGGATCCTTCTTGCCGGCAAACCTGAGGTAAAGATCGTGCACGCCGGCCATGCCGGACACAGGCACGCTCACGGTGGCCCAGCGCTGCCCCTCCTTTGCGGAGGGAACCTTGAATTCCGCGACGGTCGCAGCATCCGGACGATCCAGGCAAAGCTCCACCCCCGGTCGTTCTGCGCCTGCGGAGCAGGAAAGGCGCAGTTCGATGCGGTCCGGGCCACGGCCGAAATTCACCCCCTGCACCTTGATCCAGCCTCCCGCCTCGCGGGCTGTCAGGGCCCTTCCCCCCTCATCGCAGGGGACGGTCTGAATGCCCGATTCCGCAGCCATCATGGCCGCCGATTCGCGGACATACGGATTGACATACTTCAGCTGCGGCATCCCGTCACGGGTCGAGGTGAAGGGACGCGCCGTCCCGTCGGCATTGAAATAGACCCGGTCGATGCAGATGCTGCGCTGGAAATCCACGGGGACCTTACGCTCCTTCGCGACGGTGCAGTTCTGGTACACAAGGTACCAGTTGCCTCCCAGTTGGAAAAAGCCGCCGTGCGTGTTGGGTTTGTTGTCGGGCCCGAGCCAGAACCAAAGTCCCCTGTAGGAGAAGTCGCCGTCCGGACGGTCAGCGACGGTCTGGGCAAAGCTGTAGCCGTAACCCGGCAACGACTTGGTGGAATAAAACAGGTTGTACTTGCCGTTGATCTTGGTGATCCAGGGCCCTTCCAGGAAATCGGGTATCTGGGCGCGCTCCATCTGAACGGGGGGCGTGGCGAGGCTGATCATGTCGGGATTCAACCGCGCCCTGCGGCCGTGATTCAGGTAAATCCATGCCCGGCCGTCGTCATCAAGCAGCACGGTCGGATCACTGTAGGTTTTATCGTCGATCATCGGACCTCCGAGCGGATCCTTGTAGGGGCCCAGAATCCTGTCGGCCACGGCCACGCCGGTCTTGCCCGCGCCGCGTTTCTTTTCACCGTGGATGATGCCCGTCGAGTAGTAGAGGTAGAATTTTCCGTTGGCCGCGACAACCTGGGGGGCCCAGGCCATATCGGCCCAGGTGGTGTCGCGCGTCGCGTCGAACACCTCCCCGTGGTCGGTCCAATTCACGAGATCGTCGCTGGAGATGCAGGTGAAGTCCTTCATCCACCACCATCCCTGGCCGTCAAGGTCGTGGCTGCAAAACACATACACCCGGCCATCAACGACGATCGGCGAGGGATCGGCGGTGAAGCGCTGGCTGAAAATCGGGTAATTGGCCCAAGCTATTGGGACCGCGAGTTCCATGAACAGGGCGGTCAGCACCATGGCGGCAAGAGGGAGCCTGGTTTTCATGGAATTTGAAGGTTGAAACGCATGATTACGTCTCCCGGAGACGTCCCTAGGGAGGGCCGATCTGACGGAACTATCCGCAATTTTTTATGTGGGTCGTTTTGACTGTATTGGTTTTATGCCTCAGCGATCTGAGGAATAAAGTGTTTACCGAACTGGATGGCGAACTGGTTGGCAGTACTTCTCCGAGTGGTGGGAGAAATTTTTCCATTGACGGGTGATGTTGCACAACGCCAGATCGGTCAGTCTGGTGGCGTCTTCGTCGTTTGGGAAGTGACTCCGGGTTACGAGTGCATTGTTGCAATTGCATATGCAGGTTCTCGATGGCGTTGGTCGTCTAGATCATTTTCCGGATCTTCGATGAATAGGTGTAGAAGGGGATCATCTGTTCAACAAGCGCCGCCAAGAGACGATCAACATCGAGGAATCCCCGATTCATTCATTTTCTAACATTCCAGCATTTACTCCATCCCTTTCATCCTTGGGAATGCTCAGTCCTATCTCCTCAGTGGAGATGGGTCGATTTCCACCCGGCCGAAGCCACTTGCCGAGAGGGCCGCGAGGAGTGTCTGCCGAACTCCGGCAATCTTATTCTGTTCTTCTTCCGAGATCTGAATCTTGGCGCCGGGGCGCCCTCCGTTTTCCTCCGACTGATAGCGCACCCGGAAGACCTGGAATCCGAATTGACGCACGATTGCCTCGCCTCGCTCCACGAACCCGAGCGCTTCGCGCGTGACGGGTGTACCGTGGGGGATGCGGGAGCTCAGGCACGGTTGGGCCGGCGCCTCGGCCGTGGGGAGTCCCATCCGCCGGGAGAGTTCGCGCACCTCGGCCTTGGTGAGTCCCGCCTCCTTGAGCGGGGCGATCACTGAAAACTCCGCGGCGGCGCGCGATCCGGGGCGGTCGTGTGCCGGATCATCTGCATTCTCGCCATAGGCGATGGCGGCGAATCCCTGTTCGCGTGCCACGGTATCCATCCGTGAGAAAAGCTCCGCCTTGCAGAAGTAACAGCGGTTCATGGGATTCTCCGCGTAGCGGGGATCCTCCAATTCGGCGGTCTGCACCACCTCGACCGTGGCCCCGATCGATTCCGCCACGCGCAGTGCCTCCGCCAGCGAGGCGCGCGGCAGGCTGGGGGAGTCGGCGATCAGGCCGGTTGCCCGGTCGCCCAACACGGAATGGGCCACGGCAAGCAGGAGCGTGCTGTCGACGCCACCCGAGTAAGCGACAAGCAGCGGCGCATGGTTCCGCAGGATGGAGTGGAGCTTCTCTCCCTTGGCTTGCAGGTTCGTGAGGTCGTTCGGGGGCATGGTTGTAATTCTGGAGGAGGCGGATTTTTTGGCAACGGGGATTCAAAAAACCGTTGCAATCGGGAGGCGCGCTTCTACCCTTCTGCTCACTATGGCTGACGTATCCAACAAGTATCCCGAAAATGTGGCCGGCGCCTACTATTGCGACGACCAGTGCATCGACTGCGATCTCTGCCGCGAGACCGCTCCCGCCAATTTCAAGCGCAACGATGACGGTGGACACTCCTTTGTCTTCAAGCAGCCTGAGAATCCCGAGGAGGAGGCTCTCTGCAAGGAGGCCATGGAAGGCTGCCCTGTCGAGGCGATCGGCAACGACGGTCAGTAATCGCCCCTCCGATGTCGGCTCGGGAAAGCGGCCGTTTCCCCGCGAAATGGACCGCTGCCCGCAGACTGCTTCAGGAGTGGCGCGGATTTGACTCCGAGGTGCGGCCCGACCGTTCCAAGCCACTCTCCGAGCTTCTTGGGAAGATTCTTCCGGAGTTAGGCCTCAATAACCGGATCAAGGAGGCCGACATCAACGCCGCCTGGAAAGGGATCGTTGGCGAGTTCATCGCTCAGCATTCCCATCCCGACCGTCTGATGGCCGGGATCCTCCACGTCCGGGTGATCCAGTCGAGCGTGCGCTACGAACTCGACCGCACCTGGAAGCCCGAGATCATTCGCAAGCTGCGGGAGCAGTTCGGCGAGAAGACAATCCGGGATATCAAGTTCGTGCTCTGAAACCGATGCCCTCCGAACGCGTCATCGAGATTCATGGGCTGGAGGTCATGGCCCGTATCGGAGTTCCCGAGGAGGAGCGTGCCGTTCCGCAGCGCCTGCTCCTCGATCTCCGCTTTGCCGCCCTCGACCAACCCGCCGATCTCGGCGATGCCATTGCGGCGACCGTCGATTATTTCGAGCTCAGCCAGTGGGTGATCACCCTCGCGTGGGAGCGTCCCCGGAAACTCATCGAGACCCTGGCCGACGAGTTGGTCGACCGGCTGATGATCCACTATCCGCTCCGCTGGATTGAGATCACCATCCGGAAATTCATCCTCACCGACGCCGAGTGGGTTTCCGTTTCCATTCGACGGGAGTCGAATGGAAGAAGTGGGAAAGCGTGAAGGTGAAAGGTAGGAAAGTTTCCAGAGAACCTTTTACTTTCTTACCTTCGTACTTTTTACCCTGAGCCCGAAAAGCCGAGGGTCAACCAAGCCGCTGGGAAGCGGTGCGGAAGACAACCGCAGACAGCCCTTTAGGGCGGCACTGCTTGCCTGGGGCAAGTGCCGTCAATCCCACATCAGCACGATGTAGGCCGCAAAGAGCATCAGATGGACGAATCCCTGCAAGATGTTCGTCTGCCCCTGGCCAAAGGTGATCAGACAGCTTCCGAGTGTCGCCGCCAGCAGGATCATCTCCGAGGAAGGGAGTCCGAGCAGGATCGGTTTGCCCACGATGAGTCCGATGCCAAGGGCCGCCGGAACCGTGAGGCTGATCGTGGCAAGCACCGAACCGAGAAGGACATTGACCGAGCGCTGGATCTGGTTGCGTGAGGCCGACTGAATGGCCGCAAGACCTTCCGGCGCGAGAATCAGCGTCGCCACGACGAGTCCCCCGAGTTGCAGGGGAAGCCCCCCTCTCTCGAGTCCGAAATCAAGCAGATGGGCCATCTTTTTGGAAAGGAGCACAACGGGAAGCATGTGGAGGATCAGCAGAAAACCCTCCCCCGTCGTCGAATGATGACTTTCGTGTTCCCCAGTGGTGCCGGGTTGCCAGTCGGTCTCGTTGAAGAATTCCCGGTGTCTCCGGGTCTGGACGGCCAGAAAGACCCCGTAGATCCCCAGCGACAGGAGCACGATGCTCACCGAAGTCAGCCTGGAGAACATGCCCTCGCCTCCCTTGTCGGTGAAGTTCGGCAGGATCAGCGAAAAGACCGAAAGCGGAAGGATCAGTCCCAGGAACGAGTTGACGCCCTTGATGTTCACGTTCTGTTCGCCAAAGCGGAGTCCACCCGTCAGGAGTGCCGTGCCGAGCAGTCCACCCAGCACGATCATGACGACCGAGAACATGGTGTCGCGCGCAAGGGCAGGATTGTTGCCGTGCAGCATCAGCGCCGAGATCATCATCACCTCCATGCCGGTGACAGCCAGCGTGAGGATCAGCGTGCCAAGAGGTTCCTTCAGGATTTCGGCCAGATGATCGGCATGCCGCACGACGGCGAAGGACGATCCGAGCATGATGATGAAAAGCCACAGGAAGAGGATGATGCCCGCAGTCATTCCGGGGGCCGCCTCGGTCCATCCGGGGTTGATTACAAAGAGGATTGTCGTGAGATAGCTCAGAGGAAGCATCCACTCGCTCCGGAGTATGGAAAGGAGGGAAGGGGAACGGTTCACGGATTCAATGATGCTTCGGAATCACACTGATCGTCCCGTCATTTTCAAGGATCGCGGCCCGGATTGAGTCGAGATCGGCGTAGCCCGCCTTATGGACGGCGGCGATGAGTTCCTGACGGGTGACCTGCGCATCCTTGAGGACCTTCTCGTAGACAATCCCGTTATGAAAGAGAACCTGGGGATCCCCCTCGATCAGTTCCTCCATTACCTTGCTGGAGGAAGCGAGTTTCCCCACGATCCAGTTGGCGAGAACCAGTGTCACCGCCAGGATGATGCCTGAGGTGACCGAGTTGTCGCCACCGTTCATCGAGTTCTGAACCGCATTGGAGAGAACCATCAGCAGGACCAGATCGAACGGGCTCATCTGTCCGATCTGTCGCTTCCCGGTGGAGCGGAGGATGAGGATCAGGAAAAAATAGACGATCAGCCCTCGGGCGATCAGCTCCCACCAATGGATGGAAAGATTCCACATTCCTCCCGATTACCCGAAGAGGGCCGTTCCCAGCGATCAGAATCGATTCAAAATCCCCCGGAAGGGCCGCTGCCCGAGGCTTGCGATGCAACGTTTTTGAGCAACGGGCCGAACTCCCCGTTCCAGAGTCCCATCAGCGCCCGCTTGCTCTCGAATCCCGCCTCACCCGTCTCGCTCACCGTATAGGTCTTGGGGCTGATCCGGTAATCGTTCGTGCCCGGTATCTGGACGATCTTCACCTTCACCCGGATCGTTTGCGGACAGCCGTAGCTCCCCCAGAGGACATTGGCTAGCTGGTTGGAATTCTTGTCAAAGCTCACCGAGGAGAGTCCGGCCCCCAAGCAGGTGTAGCCGTGTGCGGGGAAGACCGACTGCGCCGCCGCAACGATGGCGCCGGGATTGGAGTTTTTGACCGTCACCGAACCGATCCCTCCCGAGTCCGCCACCGGCGTGGTGAGGCATCCGGAGAGGAGGAGGGAGGCTAGGGCTAGAGCAGAGAAATATTTCACAAGGATGAAGGGGATAAAGGAGATTGCAGAAAAAGAACAAGCAGAGAGATGGGGGATTTGAGGCTCATTGTTGAGGTTTTCCTGATGCTTAAATCATCTTTCCTATCCCTTTCGTTCCCTTCATCCCTGTGAATCAACTCAGGAATCAGGCCGTGATGTGAACGGGCGATCCGCCCGCGGGGCGTTCGGCGCGGAGTTTGGCGACGATCCGGGGAATGATCTCCAGCGCTCGGTCCACCTCCGCCTCGGTCGTGGTGCGTCCGAACGAAAAACGCAGGCTGGCCCGCGCCTCGTCACGGGTGACACCCATGGCGGTGAGCACGTGGGAGGGATTGATTGATCCGCTCGAGCAGGCCGATCCGGCGGAGCAGCAGAGACCCTCCTTGTCGAAAAGGAGAAGGGCTGTCTCCGCCTCGATGCCGGGGAAGGTGAGGTTGCTCGTGTTGGGCAGGCGGGGTGACGCGGCCCCGTTGCGCCGGGCTCCCTCGATCGAGCCGAGCAGGGTGTTCTCAAAGCGGTCGCGTAGCACCCGGATCTGCTCGGGAGAGGAGGGGAGGTGTGTCAGGGCCAACTCGGCGGCTTTTCCGAAGGCCACGATCGAGGCCACGTTCTGGGTGCCGCCGCGACGTCCCTCCTCCTGACTTCCGCGAAGGAGCGGCGTGTAACGGGCGCGTTTGTTGACGTAGAGCGCGCCGACTCCCTTTGGGGCGTAGAGCTTGTGGGCCGAGAGGGAGACATACTGGATATTCAGCTTGGAGAGATTGATCGGCACCTTTCCCGCGGCCTGAACGGCGTCCAAATGCAGCGGCACCTTCTTCTCCAGGGCGATGGAGGAAATCTTCTCGACGGGGAAGAGGATCCCGGTCTCGTTGTTCGCCCAGAGCAGGGAAATCACCGCTGTTTCGGAGGTGATGGCCTCCTCCAGCTTCGCGGGATCGAGAAGGCCTCCCTTGTCGACAGGGAGCCAGGTGATTTCAAAGCCGCGTGTGGCGAGATACTCGCAAAGCTTGATCGTGGCGCTGTGCTCCACCGCCGAGGTGATGATGTGGCGCTTGTCGGGATCGATGGCGAGCGCCGAGAGGATGGCCGTATTGGTCGCCTCGGTGCCACAGCTGTTGAAGATGATCTCCGAGGGATCGGCTCCCACGAGGGCGGCGACGCGCTCCCGGGCCTCCTTCAGGGCTTCCGCGGCACGACGACCGAGTGTGTAGACGCTGGAAGGGTTTCCGAATCCGTTCTCCAGCCAAGGCAGCATGGCTTCAAGCACCTCGGGATCGATCGGGGTGGTGGCGTTGTGATCGAGATAAAGCAGGTCGGACATCGGTCAAGGTGTGGACTTTAGAAGAGGGCACCCCGCGATGGCAATCCGCGGATCCCGTGATGACACGGAAGAGGGGGAAGCCGGAAAAGCTGAAATAGGAGATCGGAATGGGGAGATCCCTTTCCTGTGCTTCTTGTGCCTTTCGTGGCTACTCCGTCGGTTGCTTTATCTCCCTGCTTTCTGAGGTTTCTTCCCGGTCTCTCTTGCCGCTCCACGGGGTGAGGACTCCTCCTCAACGCCCGGGAATCTCATGAAGTCGCGGGCGTTCGAGTAGCAGATGTTGCGGATCATCGTGCCGACCATCTCCTCGTCGTCGGGAAGAAGTCCCTGCTCCATGTCGCGGCCGATCAGATTGCAGAGGACGCGGCGGAAATACTCGTGACGCGGATAGCTCATGAAGGAGCGCGAATCCGTGATCATGCCGATGAAGCGCGAGAGCATGCCGAGGCTCGAGAGGGCGTTGAGTTGCCATTCCATCCCTTCCTTCTGGTCGAGGAACCACCAGCCCGATCCGTATTGGATCTTCCCGGCGACCGATCCGTCCTGGAAATTTCCGATCATCGCGGCAAAGACGTAGTTGTCGGCCGGGTTGAGGTTGTAGAGGACCGTCCTCGGGAGCATGTTCTCCGAGTCGAGGCGGTCGAGGTAGGCCGAGAGGGAGCGGGCCTGCGGATCGTCGCCGATCGAGTCAAAGCCCGTGTCCGGCCCGAGCGCTCCGAGCAGGCGGGCGTTGTTGTTGCGCAGGGCGCCGAGATGGAGCTGCTTGGTCCAGCCGCGCTTCGCGTCGAGATGGCCGAAGAAGAGCATCATGAACGAGGCGAAGCGGCCGTGTTCCTCCGGGGAGACTTTCTTCCCCGAGCGGACCTTGGCAAAGATCCGGCCCGCTTCCTTCTCGGTGCAGAAATCGGCATGGCAATGGTCGAGTCCGTGATCGGAGAGACGGCATCCCTGTTCGTGGAAGAACCCGTGCCGTGCGTCGAGCGCCCCGAGGAATCCCGCGAGAGAGCCGGTCTCCTTCCCGGAGGCCTCGGCGAGACGGTCGGCCCAGACGTTGAAGGCCTGAGGTTGGTGGACGGCGAGCGCCTTGTCCGGCCGGAAGGCCGGGAACATCTTGGTCGGATGCCCCTGCTTGGCGAAGTTCCGGTGATGTTCCAGCGAATCGACCGGGTCGTCGGTCGTGCAGACCACCTTCACCTTCATCTTGCGGAGGATTCCCTGGGTGGAGAGATCGGACGAGCCGAGAAGGGCATTGGCCTTCTTCCAGATTTTGGGTGCGCTCCTGGAGTCGAGCAGATCGGAGATGCCGAAGTAGCGCTTCAGCTCCAGATGCGTCCAGTGATAGAGGGGATTGCGGAGCGTGTTGGGGACGGTCGCCGCCCAAGCGAGGAACTTCTCCTCCGGCGAGGTCTTCCCGGTGACATACTTCTCGGCCACCCCGTTGGTCCGCATTGTGCGCCACTTGTAGTGGTCCCCCTCGAGCCAGATCTCAAAGAGGTTTTGGAACGTGCGGTTCCCGGCGATCTCCGCCGGGGGGATGTGGCAGTGGTAATCGAAGATCGGCTCCTTCGCGGCGCATTTGTGATACAGTCGGCGGGCCGGTTTGTTGCCGAGTAGGAAATCTTCGTGGATGAAGGGAGTGCGGGAGCCCATGATTCCCGAGGTTAGACGACCCCTCTTCCGGCAATCCAGCTCCTATCTTCCGGCTGCCGCCACGGCTATCTTGGAAGCTCTGTCAGCATCCGCTTGGCGAGCTGGAGGTCGCTGAAGGGGGCGCGCTTGCGCTGGTATTTGCGCTCCAGGACGTCGATGAGGCCCTCGATGTCGGCGGCGGGGGGCTTCGTCTTCTTGTTGTCGTAGTAGGTCCAGCGTTCCTCGTCGGCCCGCTTGCTCTGAAAGCGGAAAAGGCCGGCCTCCTTGATGACGCGGATCTCTCGTTTCACCCCGTCCTCGTCCCGGATCGTCCATTCGTGGTTTCCTCTCATGATGACGGGTGATACTTTCTCCGGCGTGAGTTCCCTCGGGAAGATCTTTCTCTACCTGGCCGCCGTCGTGCTGGCCGGGGCGCTGGCGGCTCCGCAGGCCTGGGAGCTGATCCACCGGCTTTCTCCCGACTTGTTCGGCGGCTTTCTGGGGAAAATCCAGGGAATGCCCTTCCACCGCTATTTCTCCCGCAGCATCCAGGTTGCGGCGCTGCTGCTCCTCCTGCCGCTTCTGCGATCGCTACGGATCCGTTCGCTTCGCGCCTTCTCGCTCGTGCCCGATCCCAGGCCGTTCCGAGATCTCGGGGTCGGGATGGCGGCTGGACTGCTCTGCATGGCGCTCATGATTCCCTTCTTTCTAGGGTTCGGTGCCTGCTCCCTTTCGCCGGATTGGGCTGCCACACTTGTGTATGCCCTGCCGCGTGTCGCGATGACGGCTGTGGCCGTTGCCGTGCTGGAGGAGTTTCTCTTCCGGGGGGTGCTGCTCGGCCTGCTCCGTCAGGTGATGGTTCCCACGGCGGCTGTTGTCGTGGCGGCGATTCCCTTTACCCTCCTGCATTTTTTCAATCTCCCGAGAGGGGAGGAGGAAGCCGTCGCCTGGTGGAGCGGGCTTGCGATGCTCGCGCGGGTGATCACCTCCCTGCCTCCATGGCCGTTTTTCCTTTGGGGGTTGGTCACGCTCTTTGTTGCCGGCTTGCTGCTCGGCTGGCTGACGGTTCGGACGGGATCGCTCCATGCGGCGATGGGGTTGCATGGCACCTGGATCCTAGGCCAGCAACTCTTCAACAAGGTCTCCGTGTTCCAGTCCGACTCGTCCGCCCTGCTGCCGCTCATCGGTCCCTCGCAGTGCTCGGGTGCGGTGCCAACCGGTCTGATCCCCCTCGGAGCCCTGCTGCTGGGAGGATTCCTGGCCGCGGTGCTCCTGCGGAAACGCCCTCTTCCCGAACATGCCTGAGCGACCGGAGGGGGGAAGGTTCCTCGCCCCGGTGCGCCGCCTTGGAGGTGTCGTTCTCGATCTCCTTTATCCTTCGCACTGCACTCTCTGCGGATGCCGCCTTGAGCCCGGGGTGGATGGGGAACGCGCAGCCTTCTGCGGGCCGTGTCTCGCCTGGATCCTTCCTCCCCCGGCGCAGCGATGTCCTGTCTGTTCCCACCCCATGATCGGCATGATGCTCTGTCCGAACTGTGACGGCCGTCACTGGCATCTGGAGACGATCGTTCCGGCATGCCGCTACGAGGGAGAAGTGCGCGGCATGATCCAGCGTTTCAAGTATGGCCGCGACATCGCCTTGGCGCGGCCCCTGGGGATATTGCTCTCGAGGGCACTCCGGGATCCGAGAATCGAGGGGCGGATGTTTGAAGCCGTGGTTCCAGTGCCGCTGCATCCTCTTCGGGAGAGGGAGAGGGGATTCAATCAGGCGGATCTACTGGCGCGGTTGCTGGCCCGAACGATGGGCCTTCCCAAGCGCGATCTTTTGAAGAGGGAGCGTCCCACCCTCCAGCAAGCGGGGTTTGACCGTTCGCATCGGATGGAGAACCTGAGGGGAGCCTTTGTGCTCCGGCGACCACCGCCGCCGGACTCCATCCTGCTCCTGGTCGACGATGTCTCGACGACCGGGGCCACACTCGATGCCTGCGCCGCCGTTCTCAAAGAGGCGGGCGCGGCCGAGATCGCCGCCGTGGTGGTGGCAAGAGGATGAATCGGGGATAGGGTCTCGGGAATGGGAGATAGGGAGTGAAGCAAACGTGTGTATGCCACTCCGACGCCCCATGACCGATTCCCGAGACCCGATTTCCCATCAGGCTTCCCATCCCCGCCTTCCTTGGTGCAAAATCCTTGCCCATGACCATTTTCAGAAAGCCGACCCTCAAGATCTCCGACAAGAAGAAGCGAGAGATGCCAGAAGGGCTCTGGACGAAGTGCCCCGGTTGCTCCGAGATGGTGCATAACCTCGCTCTGGAGGAGAACCTGAAGGTCTGCGCCCATTGCGGTCACCATTTTGCGATGGGGGCGGCCGAGCGGATTGCCCTCCTGCTCGACGAGGGGAGCTTCCGGGAAACCGACGCCTCGATGAGCGCCGTTGATCCCCTCTGCTTCAAGGGGGTTGCCACCTACGAGGAACGACTTGCTACCTACCGAAAAAAAACTGGCCTTGTCGACGCCGTGATCACCGGTTCGGGTGCCATGAGGGGAATCCCGGTGGGTCTCGCCGTCATGGATTTTGCCTTCCTGGCCGCAACGATGGGCTCGGTGGTCGGTGAGAAGATCACCCGGATCATCGAGGCCTCCACCAAGGCCAAGCGTCCGGTGATCATCGTCTGTGCCTCCGGCGGAGCCCGGATGTACGAGGGGATGCTCTCGCTCATGCAGATGGCCAAGACCAGCGGTGCCCTCGCCCGCCATGCCGAGGCAGGGCTGCCTTACCTCGCCGTTCTGACCAATCCCACCACCGCCGGAGTGATGGCGAGCTTTGCCACCCTCGGCGACATCACCCTCGCCGAGCCCAAGGCGATGATCGGCTTCGCAGGGCCGCGCGTGATCCGCGAGACGACCCATCAGGAACTTCCCGCGGGATTCCAGACAGCCGAATTCCTGCTCGAGCACGGCCTCATCGACGAGATCGTCCCTCGTGCCAAGATGCGTGAGACCATCATCACGATCCTGGGCAACCTCACGGGAAAGTAAGGGGAAGGGGAGTTCACAGGGATGAAGGGGATGGAAGGGATAGGGAACGGAGTTGAAGTCACAAGTCGAGGTTGAGAGTTGTTGGTTCACGAGTGATTGTTGCAACGGTCAATCAGCGAGGAGCAATTCACCGCCATTCTTTTCAAATCCCCTTGATTTCCTTCATCCCTGTGAATCCTTTAGCTTGGCATGTCCGCTGATTCTCTCTTGCAGTGGCTTGAGGCCGCCCAGGGACGCGGCATTGTTCCCGGGTTGGAGCGCATGGAACGATTGCTGGCTGCACTGGGTAATCCGGAGCGATCACTCCGTTGTCTTCATGTGGCCGGCACCAACGGCAAGGGATCCGTCTGTGCCTTTGCCGAGTCGGTGCTCCGTGCCACAGGCCTCCGCACGGGGCTCTATACCTCTCCCCATCTGGTTCGATTCGCCGAGCGGATCCGGATCAACGGGAGCGAGGTTGACGAATCGTTGATCGTGGAGGGAATCGGCCGGTTGCGACAGGTGACCGAGGGATGGTCGGATGAGGCGATGCCTACCTACTTCGAACTGGTGACGGCCCTTGGCTTCGATCTCTTTGCCCGAGCCGGGCTCGATGTGGTCGTGCTGGAAACTGGTCTTGGTGGACGTCTTGACGCCACCAACACGGCTCCGAAGATTGCCTGCGCGATCACCCCGATCGGGCTGGATCATACCGAATGGCTCGGCGGAACCCTTGCCGAGATTGCCCGCGAGAAGGCCGGGATTTTCCGTCCCGGCATCCCGGCCGTGACCGCCCCGCAGGAACCGGAAGCCCTGGCCTCCTTGCGGGAATCGGCTGATGCTCTCGGCGTGGCGCTGTGGGTGGTGGGGGAGCAGTTGCCGGAAAAGTTACCCTTGGGGCTTGCAGGTTCGCATCAGCGTGAGAATGGGGCCGTGGCACTCGCCCTGATCCGGGCGGCGGGATTCGATCCCTCTCCGGAGGCTGTCGCCGTAGGGCTTGCCGGTGTCTCTTGGCCGGGGCGGTTCCAAAGGCTTGCATACGAAGGGCGGGAGCTGGTGCTTGATGGGGCGCATAATCTCCACGCGGCGCGGCGACTCGCCGCAACATGGCGTGAGGAATTCGGGAACGGGCGGTGCACGCTGATTTTCGGGGCACTTGCCGACAAGGATCCGGCGACCTTGCTGGCGGAGCTAGCGCCGCTGGCGAAGGAGATCGTATTGGTCCGGGTCGACTCGCCCCGCAGTGCCGATCCGGGCGCTTTGGCGGCCGGGGTTTCCGCCCCGAAAACGGCCATTCACACAATTCACACGCTTTCACATGCTTTCGAGCGGGTTTTCGGGTGTGAAACAACCACCGCCGCAGCCTTGGGAAGTCCTGTTTTGCTTGCCGGATCGCTCTTTCTGATCGGGGAGGCCCTTTCCCTCATCTCCGGAGGACGGTCGATGCCGCGGAGGCAGTGAAAAAAAAGCCCCGCGTCGTCTCTGGGCCGTGCAACCCTTTTTCTAAGGATTAGTTTTTCACAGGGGGGGGTTTCGCTTGCGCCACCCGGGAAAGGCCAAGAAAATTGGTGCCACAAGCCCCGTTTTGGTGAAAAACCAACCCTGAATACCCCCATCCAAAAGAGAAAAAGAGAAAAAGAAAATTATTCACAATTCTCGTTGACCGGAAATCGTGTCCCACCTACCAATTGGGGTCATCCGTTCCGCGAGACACAATATATAGTGTTTTATGGAACTTTTCTCCAAAAACCCAAAGCCTCTTCCCAAAGCCATGGAACCTCTCTCCGGCCAACTCTCCCTCAGTGGAGTCGACCCCCTTCAGGGGCGCGAATTCACCGTCCGTAAGCGCGACGGTCGCAGTGAATCCTTCAACGAGGAGCGCATTCGCCTCGCCGTCGAGAGCGCTTTCAAGGCTGACCGCGACATCCCGAGTGATTACCCACTGGCTCCCGAGGACCAAGAGTCCTCCCTTTCGGTCACTGCAGCCGTCGTCCAGCGTCTCTTCAGCCGTGCCATCCGAGGCGAAGAACTCGAGATCGAGCGCATCCAGGACGCCGTGGAGGAGGCCCTCATGGTCCAGGGGCATGTCCAGGTGGCCCGCCGTTACATCATCTACCGTGAGGACCGCCGCAAGGCCCGTGCCCTCCGCGGAGATCGCGACGTTGCCGGTCACGTCCAGGCCGAGCTCTATGTCACGCTCCGCGACGGCAGCAAGGAGGTACTCGAGCCCCAGCGCATCCGTCGCACGGTGATCCGCGCCTGCCGCGGATTCGAGGACCGCTGCGACGCGCGCGAGATGGCCGACGAGACGATGCGCAACCTCTACGACGGCGTCCGCATCGACGAGATCGAGAAGGCGATGATCTTCGCCGCAAAGTCCCGCATCGAGCTTGATCCGGCCTACGGCTACGTGACCGCCCGCCTCCTGCTGGAGGTGATCTATCGCGAGACCCTTCCGGGATTTGAGCATTACCACGACATCACCGTCGCCCACGCCTCCCGTTTTAAGGCCTACCTCGAGGAAGGGATCGCCGCCGGACGCCTCACCCCCGACCTGCTCGGTTACGATCTGGAGAAGATCGCCGCGGCCCTCAAGCCCGAGCGCGACCTGCAGTTCAACTATATGGGCCTGCAGACCATCTACGACCGCTACCTGATCCACATCGGCGGCCGTCGCATCGAGTCGCCCCAGTTTTTCTGGATGCGCGTCTGCCTCGGCCTTGCCATCAACGAGGGCGAGCTGAAGAACGAGCGTGCCATCGAGTTCTACGAGCTGCTCTCCGGCTTCCTCTTCACCTCTTCCACGCCGACCCTCTTCAACAGCGGCACGCTGCACCCGCAGCTCAGCTCCTGCTACCTGACGACGGTCATGGACGACCTTGACCACATCTTCAAGTGCATCAGCGACGACGCGAAGCTCTCAAAGTGGGCCGGCGGCCTCGGCAACGACTGGACCAACGTCCGCGCCACCGGATCGCTCATCAAGGGGACCAACGGTGAGAGTCAGGGCGTGATCCCCTTCCTCAAGGTCGCCAATGACACCGCCGTCGCCGTCAATCAGGGAGGCAAGCGGAAGGGGGCCATGTGCGCCTACCTCGAGACCTGGCACCTCGACATCGAGGACTTCCTCGAGCTTCGCAAGAACGTGGGCGACGAGCGCCGCCGCACCCACGACATGAACACGGCCAACTGGATCCCTGACCTCTTCATGAAGCGGGTGAAGGAGAACGGCCAGTGGACCCTCTTCAGCCCGAGCGATGTCCCCGACCTGCACGACCTCTACGGCCGCGCCTTTGAGGAGCGTTACACCGAATACGAGGCCATGGCAGACCGCGGGGAGATGGCCCTCTTCAAGCGCGTCGAGGCGACTGCCCTCTGGCGCAAGATCCTCTCGATGGTCTTCGAGACAGGCCATCCCTGGATCACCTTCAAGGACCCCTCCAACCTGCGCTCCCCGCAGGATCACACCGGCGTCGTCCATAGCTCCAATCTCTGCACCGAGATCCTGCTCAACACCTCCGCCGACGAGACCGCCGTCTGCAATCTCGGCTCCATCGGCCTGCCGCTCCACATCAAGGACGGAGCGCTCGATCTGGACCTCCTGCAGAAGACCGTGCGTACCGCCATGCGGATGCTCGATAACGTCATCGACATCAACTACTATCCGACCCCGGAGGCACGGAACGCCAATCTCCGCCACCGCCCGGTCGGCATGGGATTGATGGGCTTCCAGGACGCCCTCTACAAGCTCAAGGTCAGCTACGCCAGCGAGGCCGCGGTGAAGTTCGCCGACACCAGCATGGAGGCGATCTCCTATTTCGCGATCCTGGCCTCGACCGAGCTTGCCGCCGAGCGTGGTGCCTACGAGAGCTACAAGGGATCGAAGTGGGACCGCGGACTGCTCCCGATCGACACCATCGACCTGCTCGAGCAGGAGCGCGGCATACCCGTTACCATGGACCGCTCCTCCACGCTCGACTGGAACGTTGTCCGCGCCGCTGTCCGTAAGCACGGCATGCGCAACAGCAACACCATGGCGATCGCCCCGACCGCCACGATCTCCAACATCACCGGCGTCTCCCAATCGATCGAGCCGACCTTCAAGAACCTCTTCGCCAAGGGAAACCTGAGCGGCGACTTCACCGTCATCAATAGCTACCTCGTCGAGGACCTTAAGGCCCTCGGCCTCTGGGACAAGAAGATGATCGACGAACTCAAGTACATGGATGGTTCCATCCTCGGCATCGACCGCATCCCGGAGGATGTCCGCGAGATCTATCGCACCGCCTTCGAGGTGGAGCCCGGTTGGTACATCGAGTGCGCCAGCCGCCGTCAGAAGTGGATCGACATGGGCCAGTCGCTGAACCTTTACATCGCCGCCCCCAGCGGCCGGAAGCTCAACGACATGTACCTTCATGCCTGGGAGACCGGTCTCAAGACGACCTACTACCTCCGCTCCGTGGCCGCCAACACCATCGAGAAGAGCACCCAGCAGCAGCGTTCCAACTGGGTCAACCAGCCCAAAAAGCAATATACCCCGGAGCAGATCCAGGCCTGCAGCATCGAGGCGATGCGCAACGGCGGCGAGTGTGAGGCCTGCCAGTAAGCCAGCCCCGCCGCCATCCCGACACTGGAAAGCCCCGACACCCTCACGTAACTTAATCCCAACGAACCAAACGCCATGTCCTGCTGCAACTCCTCAAGCCAATCCGCTACGTTTCACGACCTGACCAAGCGGATCGATCCCGACCAGAAGCGTCTCGTCAACTGCAAGCAGGTTGACGTCAACCAGCTCATGCCCCTGAAGTATCACTGGGCTTGGGACTACTACACCAAGGGCTGCGCCAACCACTGGATGCCCAATGAAATCCCGATGCAGGGTGATATCGAGCTCTGGAAGAGCAACCGCCTCACCGCGGAGGAGCGTCAGGTCATCATGCGCAACCTCGGCTTCTTCAGCACTGCCGAAAGCCTCGTGGGGAACAACATTGTGCTCGCCATCTTCAAGCACGTCACCAACCCCGAGGCTCGTCAGTACATGCTGCGCCAGGCTTTCGAGGAGGCGATCCACACCCACACCTTCCAGTACATCGTGGAGAGCCTCTCGCTCGACCAGCGCGAGGTCTTCAACATGTACCACGAGGTGAATTCCATCCATGACAAGGATGCTTTCGAGATGGAGCTCACCTCCGCCATCATGGCCGACGGCTTTAGCACCGACACCCCCGAGGGCCTGCGCACCTTCCTTAAGAATCTCGTCGGGTTCTACGTTATCATGGAGGGCATCTTTTTCTACAGTGGCTTCGTGATGCTCCTCTCCTTCAAGAGGCAGAACAAGATGGTCGGCATCGGCCAGCAGTTCGAGTACATCATGCGCGACGAGTCGATCCACCTGAACTTCGGCATCGACCTCATCAACGGCATCCGCGACGAGAACCCCGGAGTCTGGAACGAGGAGTTCGAGGCCGAGATCCGTGCCTTGATCCTCAAGGCCGTCGAACTCGAGGTCGCCTACGCCCAGGATTGCATGCCCCGCGGCATCCTGGGTCTGAACGCCGGTCTCTTCCGCGAGTATGTCCAGTATATCGCCGACCGCCGTTTCGACCGCCTCCGCATGCCGCAGCAGTTTGGGAGCGCCAATCCCTTCCCGTGGATGAGCGAGGTCACCGACCTCTCCAAGGAGCAGAACTTCTTCGAGCGCAAGGTGACCGAGTATCAGAAAGCCGCCGCCCTCGAATGGTAGCCGGTTGGTGATGTTGGCGAGGGGCCGTGTCGCTGCTCGCTGGCCGTAGGTTTACTACGGCGGCGATCACGCTCCTATCCCCTCATCCAAAATCCCTCAACCGGGAAAAATTCACGATAGGCTAGACGCCTCCGTAAGATTTCCCTCCCGAGGCCCCGCAAGGGGTTTCCAAGACAGCCCGCGACCCGAAACGGTCGCGGGCTGTTCCCTTGTTAGGGATTTAGGCTGTAGGCTTTCAGGCTGTTAGGTCAGAGTTTCGGATTCATGAATCGAAGGCATCTCCTCCTTGGACTCTGGCTGCTGGTATCACTGGCGCAGGCGGAAACAATGACTGCTCAGGTGCGAGTTGATGTGGAGAGGCGGGTAATCCGCTCTTTTGATCCCCGCGAGGCCTTTGGAGCTGGGCTTGATGGGCACGGGGAGGGGGATTCCGAAAAAATGCTCTCCCCGGCGAGTGTTCGGAAGATGCTCGAGGCAGGCTTGGGACCGGTTTCGGTACGACTCAGAACGGAGTTGGCCGTGGAGGCGTGGCACTGGGACCCCCGGGGTCACTGGAGCGATCCGAGGCACTCTCAAGGTTACTGGACATCCGACACGACGCCCGATCCGGCCCGTCCGATCCTGACCTCGTACGGCTATAAGCTCCCGCGACGTGGAGACACGCTCGATGAGGCCAATGATGACGGCTATTCCCGTTTGGTTGACGGTGACCGCTCCTCGTTCTGGAAGAGTAACCCCTACCTGACGCGTGCTTACACGGGGGATTCCGACAGCCGACATCCCCAATGGGTGGTGCTCGATTTTGGGAAACCGGTTCCCGTTAATGCCCTGAATATCCTTTGGGGCGAGCCGTACGCCACCCGTTTCCGCGTCGAGTATGCCACCGGTGGCCGCGTCTACTTCGGAGGGCATCCCGGGAATCTCCTTTTCCCCGTATGGCATGTTTTCCCAAAAGGTTCCGTGCAAGGAAGCAAAGGAGGGGAGCAGTTCCTGAAGCTCGGGAAAACGGTGCGCGCACGCTGGCTCCGAATCTGGATGACGGAGGGTTCCGGAACCGCACCCTCGGGATCCACCGATCCACGCGATGCCATGGGCTTCGCGATCCGCGAGGTCATGGCGGGAGAGGCCGGACAGTTCGACTTCGACGACCATGTGATTCATGGCCCGGACAAGCAGCAGACCCTCTGTTATGTCTCCTCAACCGATCCGTGGCACCGTGCATGTGACCGCGATCCCAAGACCGAGCAACCGGGTATCGACCGCATCGCCCGGTGTGGGATTAGCCGTGGGCTCCCCCTGATGCTGGCGATTCCGGTTCTTTACGACACGCCGGAGAACGGAGCGGCGCTCGCGTCCTATGCCCGCAGGCGGGGGATTCCCGTATCCCGTCTTGAACTCGGCGAGGAGCCGGATGGACAGCGGGTTGATCCGCGTGATTTCGGCGCTCTTTATGCACAGACCTCCCGTTTGATCCGTAACGCCGATCCCAAGGCGGTGATGGGTGGCCCGAGTTTTGTGACGCTCGACGTTTCCCGAGCTGACGACCAGACCTACCGCTTTGACAAGCATTGGTGGATCCGTGATTTCCGGAGGGAACTGAACCGTCATGGGGAAGGGAGCTCCTTCCGCTTTCTCTCCTTCGAGTGGTATCCCTTCGACGATGTGGAGGAGAAAGAGTCGCTTCAGTTACCCCGCTCCGCGCCGATGCTCGAGTGTACGATGCGGCGCTACCGCGGGTTGGGTCTTCCCCTGATCATTGGGGAATACAATTATTCCGTCTTTCCCTGTCGCCAGGAGGTCGATCTGGCCGGAGGCCTCCTCAATGCCGAGATCGCGGCCCAATTCCTGTGCGGGGGAGGTGCTCTTGCCTACTACTACGGCTACGAACCGAACCGGTTGGAGAATACCTCCGGCTCCTGGGGGAACCAGCTGATGCTGCTGAAGAGGTCGGGTTCGCTCACGCCCGTCGCGACGTTTCATGCCCTGCGCCTTCTTACCAGCGAGTGGATGGATCCGCGGGGCGGGAGTCACGGCGTGCTGCCGGTCTCTCTCCGCGGGGGATCCGGTCTGCTGGAGGCATGGGCGCTCCGTCGACCGGACGGGGCAAGCTCCCTGCTCCTGATTAACAAGGCCGATCATCCCGTAACCGTTGCGGTGCATGGCATGAAACCCTCGGTGAGCAGCGTCTACGGTTTCGGGCAGTACGGTTGGCTACCCGATGGTCCGAAGGGACATCCCGTGAGGAACCTGTTGCCCGTGTCCTCAGTCTGCAATGGGGATTCCGTGACGCTTCCGGCTTTCACTCTTGCTGTCATTCACTAGGATTTCCGCGATGAAACCGGTTCTCCCTTTGCTCGTTCTGCTCGGAACACTGTGTTCCCTTCCGCTGCTGGCGGTCGATGTGGCGAAACCCTCCTTCCACACCGAGGGGGCACCGACCGGCAAGCCGCTCGGCCCTCTCCAGCCCGGTCAGTACTGGTGGGCTCCCCGAATTTCCCCCGATGGGCCGGTCATGATCCTCGTCAGCCTTCCCGAGCAGGTCATGAACGTTTACCGCAACGGCGTCCTGATCGCCCGATCTTCGATCAGCAGCGGCATGGACGGGCACTCCACCCCGACGGGTGTCTTCACGATCCTTCAGAAGAGTGCCGAGCATTACTCCAAGACCTACGACAACGCCCCCATGCCCTACATGCAGCGGCTCACCTGGGACGGGGTTGCCTTTCACTCGGGGTTCCTGCCCGGGCATGCCGCCAGCCATGGCTGCATTCGCCTTCCCTTCGAGTACTCCAAGAAGCTCTTTGAGCTGACCAGTCAGGGAGGAACCGTTGTGATCGGGGACAACCATTCCCTTCAGACCTCCTACGCCGCGGATCCCGGCCTGATCCTTCCGGGGCTCCATCCCGGAGCCGGGCAACCGCTTGCGCCCGGTGCCTACACATGGCATCCCGAGCGCAGCAAGACGGGTCCCATCACCATTGTCCTGAGCGCGGCCGACCGGATGCTCTACGTTTACCGCAACGGCGTCCGGATTGGGCGCGCCGCCGTCCGGATCGGCGGTTTTGGAAAGTTCGGGAATCATGTCTTCACGAGAATTGCTCCGGCCGGAGACACCACCTCGCGGAACCGCTGGATGGCCGTGGGCAGGAACGGAGCGACCGACCGCACGAGTTTCGACAGACTGAGGAAGAGGGTCTCCTTCAACGAAGAGTTCCGGATGATTCTCCAAGGTATCGTTGCCCCGGGCACGACGGTCATCGTCACCGACCTGCCTGTTTCGGGAAAACAGGAACGCGATCTTAACTTCTCCGCAAAGTGATCCGGCCCCTCCCGTTTTAACGCAGGAACATCCAACTGATCGCTCCCGCCCCGGCCATCATCAGGACTGGGTTGATCTTGGTGAAAAGCATCAGCAGAAGCGCGACGACTCCCAGGATCGCGGTGGGCACGGAGTGAATCGACGTTTTGGCGATGATCCAGGTCGCCGCCAGGATCAGGCCTGTCGAGATCGGCATGATCGCGTCCATGACGGCGTGTCGCCACGGGGACTCCTTCCAATGGTCCCACCAGTTTCCCGCGAAGTAGACCAGCACCGAACTCGGCACGAACATCGCGAGCGTCGCCACGAGCGCCCCGAGGATCGCCGCCGCTGTCCCGTACGGCATGCAGGCCTTCAGGCCGACCAGGGTCACCACCATCATCGAGGGCCCCGGGGCGGCCATGCTGATGGAAAACAGATCGACGAACTGCTGGCTAGTCATCCAGCCGTATTCTCCGACCGCGGCCTGATGCATCGAGGGAAGCACTACCTTGCCGCCGCCGAAGGCGGAGAGCGACAGGGCGGAGAAAAGCCCGGCAAGCTGGAGCAGGATCCTGTTCATGGTGCGGGGGAATCCTTTGGCGGGTTTTCCTCGGAGCGTCTTGGCCGGTGCCACCAGAGGGCGAGAGGTGCCACGATCAGGATGACGATCGGGACGTGGAGGTGGGCGAAGCGTACCAGGGCGAAGGTGAGCACGATCAGGATGATGTCGAAGGCTCCCTTGATTGATTTCCCCCCCGCTTCGAAGACCATGCTCGCCATCAGGCCGCAGGCCGCCGCGGTCACCCCCATCAAGACCGCGCTCGCGTCGGCGGTATGGCCGGCATGGAAGTAAAGGAACCCCAGGGCACAAGTCGTCACGAAGGGCGGGACAAAGAGGCAGAAGAGCGCCACAGCGGAGCCGAGGGGGCCTTTGAGATGATTGCCGATGTAGACGGCGAGACCCGCGACGTTGGCTCCCGGAAGGAGCTGAACAAGACCGAGACCGGGAAGGAATTCCTCGTCGGTGAGCCAGCGCTTCTGCGTGACGACCAGTCGCCGGATGTACGCGGAGATGCCCCCGCCGAAACTGGTGAGGCCGATGAAAATAAAGAGCCAAGCCAGCTCCGGCATCGAGGGCTTCACAAGGGCCCCCTCCTCTGGACGCGGGTCAGGAGGAGTGCTTCTTTCCACGGGCGATGTGCGCGTGCTTCTCCTCGTGGGCTACCTGCTCGGCGAGTTCCTTGGCGGCGTGCTTGTCACGGTCGGCCTGGATCCCGTCGTCGGAGAGGTCGATCCTCTTGGAGTTCTCCCAGTCCAATTTGAAAATCTTCACGAGGCGCTTGATCAGGTCGGGATCGCTGAACCTGATCCCGAGTTCCCGGCGTTCGTTGAAGCACTTGGGATAAATGTTAAAGGAACTCAGGAGGGCGCGGTTCGCATCGGCCAGAATCAGCTTGGCGTGAAGATGCGTTCCCTTGAGTTTGTGGACGTAGATGCCTAGATCCTCAAGCAATCGGAGACCTGCGATACCGTCGAGTTGGTAGAAATCACGCAGGGAGTGCACTGGGAGTGCCAGAGCGTGGACCTTGACGCCATTTTTCATCTTGGCATGCACGAGTGCCTCGATAACCGGGGTGTCGACGTATTTCTCGTGCTGGATGAAGAGAGACTCGTTGGCCCCCTTGATGAAGTCGATGACTTCCTGTCGCGCCTTGCCCACGCTCCAGATGAGGTTCGAAACGGGGGGTGGGGTGAAGTCGACACGCTTCCAGTCGGCGTCAAAGCAACCCTCGACCTCCGCCACCTCGGCTTGATCGTTGGTCACGAGACCGTAGTCGCGTGTCAGGCCGAAGTACTTCGG
>Ga0007827_10000092_pt1 | contig 31140 bp, 26 predicted proteins | sample CryBogCBE16Jul07_FD_60332 | JGI IMG/M metagenome (GOLD analysis project Ga0007827, IMG submission 60332) | Freshwater microbial communities from Crystal Bog, Wisconsin, USA - CBE16Jul07 | ecosystem: Environmental > Aquatic > Freshwater > Lake | place: Crystal Bog, Wisconsin, USA | collected...
CCTTCACCGCCTCCGGAACCATCAATCTCAAGAACGCCCCCTTCGCCCGCGATCCGGGACCAATCGAGGAGGGATGCACCTGCCCAGCCTGCACCACTTTTTCGCGTGCCTACCTGCGTCATCTGATCAAGGCCGAGGAGATCCTTGGCCTGCGCCTTGTTACCCTACACAACCTTCATTTCTACCTGACCCTGATGAGGAAGATCAGGGCGTCGATTCTCGAGGGTTCATACGCAGAATTCCGCAAGGGATTCGTCGGGGGGTACAGAGTTTGGAATCCCGACGAGAAGGAAGGATGAGACCCCGTGCCTGAAAAATCCTTCGGAGAGGACGGAGGATAACTTGATCCGTTCGTTCGGCGCTTGCCCCGCGCAAGGGTTTTACTCCAGGGAACGCGGGACTTTACGGAAGCGGTCCAGATGCGTAGCGGTCGGATGGCTTGGAACTCATCACATCGACCCAGACAGGGAGCGCCAGTTCAGCTCCGTAGCCTCCCCTCATGATGGTTTTGGGATGGTCAAACCCCACCCAGACACCGCAGGTGAGGCCCCGCGTATAGCCCAAGAACCAAGCATCAACGAAGTGATCGGTTGTTCCGGTTTTTCCGGCGGCTGGTTTGTTCAGACCGAGTGAGGCGGCCCTTGCCGCGGTTCCCCGGGTCAGCACTTCGGTCAGGACGGCCGTGGTGGTGCGGGCGGCGGCCGGATCAAGGACCGGGATCCGGCCGTGCGTTGCCTTGAACAACACCTTTCCCTCGGCGTCGGTGACCTGCTCGATCAGGTGGGGGTGAAGCCGTGATCCACCTGTGGCCAGCGCCGTGTAGGCCACGGTGAGATTTTTCAGCGTCGATTCGAAACTGCCAAGGCAGATCGAGGGGTAGCGGGGGACCTCCTCGGCGAGATCCAGCTTCTGCATGATCGTCGCCACGGTGGCGAGACCGGTGGCCAGTCCCACCCGAACGCTCATGGTGTTGCGGGAGTGAATGAGTCCCTCTCTGGCGGGAAGCATCCCGCCGAAGGTTCCGTCGCTGTTTTGGGGATCGTAGGCCGGGGAGCGCGGGGGGAGCTCGCCTTGGGTGAGGCGCGCATCGTTGACCGGGGTGTCCGGCGTGATGACGCCCTTGCGGAAAGCCTCCTCGTAGACGAAGGGCTTGGCCGAGGAGCCGATCTGACGCATCGCCACCATCGCCCTGTTGTATTTGCTCTCCCGGAAATTCCTTCCCCCGACGATGGCCGTGATGCCACCGCTTGCGTTGTCGATGGCAATCAGGGCACCCTGAAGCGGTTCCGGGGGAGCGTTGGGAGCGACGGGTTGAGGAGTCGGACTTGGCTTGGAACTCCCCTTGGTTTTGCCGATGACGGCCGGGGGCGTCGGGCGATGCTGAAGCTGGAAATCGGGCCGCGCCTCCACTTCCGCAAGACGCCGAGAGAGGGACTCCTCGGCGGTTTTCTGGAGCCCCCCGTCGATCGAGGTGTCGATTTTGAGGCCTCCCCGGTCGATCTGGGATGGGGAGACGACCTGCTCGAGTTCATGGAGGATCGCGTCGACCGCCCAACTGTCCAGGGGATTCACCAAAGGACGAAGACGCGGCTCGATATTCTCAAGGAGCGCCTTCTCATGCGCGGCATGGGTGATGAATCCAAGCTCCTCCATTCTCCTCAGAACGATATTGCGTTGGGCAATCGATGCCTCAAGGTTGTTGAAAGGGGAAAAGCGGTTGGGACTGCGGATCAGTCCCGCAAGGAGGGCACCTTCCGAAAGGGTCATGTCGGAGGCCGGCTTTCCGAAATAGGCCTGGCTGGCTGCCTCCACCCCGTAGAGGCCGGACCCGAAGTAGATCCGGTTCATGTAGAGTTCGAGGATCTTCTCCTTGGTCAGCTCCATCTCGATCCGGAAGGCCATGGCCGCCTCAAGGAACTTGCGGTTGAAATCCTTCCTGCCGCCAAGGTCGTAGGAATTGCGCGCCAGCTGCTGGGTGATGGTACTCGCTCCCTCCTTCATTCCGCCGAAGATCAGGTTACGGAAGGCGGCGCGGACGATGCCGATCGGATCGATCCCCTTGTGCTCGTAGAAGCGGGAATCCTCGCGGCTGATGAGGGCCTTCACGAAGTTCGGTGAGACTTGGTCGTAGGACACGACGACCCGGTTCTCCCCCATCGTGCGGCTGTAGAAGGTTCCGTTACGGTCGTAGATCTCAGAGCGCTGGGGCATCCGTCCGATCGTCGAAAGATCGAAGGTCAATGCCCACAGGTAGTAGAAAACACCCGCGAGCGTCCAGAGCAGCAGCGCGGCAAAGCCGAGCTTGATCAGCGTCAGCAGGAAACTCCTCCTGCGCCGACGGGGAGGGGATTTCTGGAAGCGTCTATTCCGGGAACGCGATGACACAAGACTTGCAGACTAAGCGGAGTTCCCGATGATGGCCAGTAGCCGTTCAGGCCACGTTTGATCATGATCGAGATCCAGATCCTCACCCCCATTCCCTCCATCGCCGAGGGGGTCCTTAACGAAAGCATCCTCGGGCGTGCTCGGGAGGCAGGGCTCGTGAAGCTGGAGGCCGTGGATCTGCGCCGCTGGGCGCACGACCGCCACCGCACGGTGGACGATGCTCCCTACGGCGGCGGTCCCGGCATGGTGATGAAGATCGAGCCGATCGCCGAGGCGCTTGCCGAACTCCGCAGGCCCGGATCCAAAGTGATCTTTCTCACGCCCCATGGGAGTCCGCTGAGGCAGCCGATCGTCCGCGAGTATGCCAAGGAGGAGCACCTGATCCTTCTCTGCGGCCACTACGAGGGTGTCGACCAGCGCGTGGCCGACCACCTTGTTGATGACGAGATTTCGATCGGAGACTATATCCTGACCAACGGCGTGCTGGGCGCCTTGGTGCTCACCGATGCCATCGTGCGAGTCCTTCCAGGAGTGCTCGGGGACGACCAGTCGGCCGTCACGGAGTCCTTCGAGACGGGACTGCTCGACCACCCGCATTATACGCGTCCGGTTTCCTTCCAGGGATGGGATGTTCCGACGGTGCTTCTTTCCGGAAACCATGGTGCAGTCGCCAAATGGCGGGAGCAGCAGTCGCTTGAAGTAACCAGAAAACGGCGACCTGATCTCCTGCGGTAGAAAAAGTGTTTTAGGGTTGCGGCGGGAGAAACTGCCGACGCCGAATTTTCAGGAGTGCAACAGTGTCAGGTTTGGACTGCTCACCCTGTTGGTGAGTTCCATGGATTCAAGACAGCCTTGACTCGAGATACGGGAACGTAACCTCAGAGAAAGTGCCGCCTATTGATGCCCGGAAGATAGGAATCCAGCTTCTTTCTTCCATCGTTATCGGCACGATCGGGGGTGATCGACATGTCTCTTTTTACCGCGATTTCGCAAAATCTAGGCTTCATCTTTTGAAGAGTTGGCGTGAAAAAAGAAAAAGGCCGTGATCTCAGGATCACGGCCTTTGAGGAGAATTTTCTTTGAAATCAGGCCTTCTTACGGCGGAAGGCTACGACCATGATCAACCCGGAGATACCCATCAGCACCCAAGTTGAAGGCTCGGGTACACTGAACGTGCTGACGTTGATCGCGTTGTCACCGAAGTTGACAAACTGACCGCTGGGGTTGGTTGTTGTGTCATTGATGACCCAAGTAAGGCCAATTTGGGCAATATTTGTATCGCCGTTATTAACCGCAGAGGGAGAAAAGTCCGTATAATTCAGGAGCTGATTGGTTGCCAGAGCGGTAGGAGGCAAATTGATCCCGCTGTTGTAGCTCCAGAGAGAGACACTCTGCTGCCCTGCAATACCAATATTATCTACTTGGAATTTGAATGAGTAGGTGGTATTGGTCTGGATATTAAGGACGGCACCTGGGTTCGTGGGCGCAGGACCATTCGCGATCAATCCTTGGCTTGAAAGGTCGCTGTCGTTGGCATAGGAGGTGGCTCCTAGGTTGTAGGAAATGCTTCCGGCTGTGTTTGTAACATTGAAATCAAAGCTAACAAGCTGGTTTCCGTTGGCATTGAAGAGCGTCCAAGCGAAATTGTCAAAATTTCCATTTGTACTTCCTTGGATATTGAAAACTGCATTAAAGGCGACTGAATTTCCCAGCAGTTTACCTCCACCCATATCAGCTATATTCCGGGTGGCAAAGGTGACCTGATTGGTGGGTGCATAACCATCTAGAATTTGTGCGCCACCTACGAAGAGCTGGTTGTTACTGCTGATTCCCGCAGAAGCCAACCAGTTCGCGTCACTGCTTCCCCCGCCAAGTCCGGAGAACCAACCGTCTTGGGACGAGGGGTCCGCTGTAGTCGGAAGCGGGTGATTGGCAGAATAGCTTTGGTTGGCAGGAATGGTAGAAGGGTTACTGCTGAAGTCCGTGGAATAGTAGACGAAGCCGGTTTGGGCTTTCAACCCGCCTGCCGTGATGAATCCGATCAGGAGCGCTTTTTGAAGGATTTTCATGGGATGTGTTCTAGGTTGCTGGTTTTTTTAAAGTTTAAATCGGCGTTCTGTAATGTTCTGGAACTACCCGCTGTAGGGTGTGGGGCTGGTGACCGGAGGGGGTGTCGTTTTCTGGAAAGGGGTGGCAGTAGGAGTCGCCGTGGGTCTTGGCGTCGGGGTGGGGGTGGGAGTAACGCGAGGTGCGGCGGTTGCCACCGAGGTGAACGAGAGAATCGCGATCGCGGAAAAAACAGCGACCACGAGCCCTTTGTTCGTTTTGGGATTCCGAGCTTTCATGTGTTTTTGAGGTGTAGGTTTTGCTAAGAAGTTCCGATAAGGTGAAGAGTGGAAGCCTCGTCATCTTTAACCAACCATTCTTGAAGTAAAGCGATTATTTTGGAATTTGAAGTTTTTTTTGTTTCCGGGATCCAGTGTGAGTGGCAATGGTTCTGAGGTGTCTTGCTGATCATGGCGTAATCAGCCCTGTTCTGTTCATTACCCCGGCGATTCCTCCGTGGATAAATCCCGGTTCAGTTTCAAGGCGTAGAATGCTCTTTCTTGGCTTTTTGAGGAAAAGTGTTCAGGTTTCCTAGCCTTGATGCTTCCCCTCCGCAAGATTTCCTCGGCGACATCTTCTTTTGCCGCAGTCTTCCTTTTGGCTTGGGAAGTTACTTCGGCAGGAAAGCTTTTCGCCCAAGATGCTCAGGGAATTCCAACGGTTCAGCAGAGCCAGTTCCGGTCACAATGGGTGGGAGAGCAGGTGGATCAGATTCCATTGGGAAGTTCAATCTCGCCCCAGAGCAGTCTTGGAGCCGTCGTGGGGGCCCTTCAGACTCCTGATGAAGTTCAGCGGGAGGTGGAGGCCTCGCTGGCTGGAGTGGAGCAGAAATCACCCTTTGCCTTCAAGCCTGCGCTCGGGGTGGGTTGGATGATTTCCAATCAGGGTCTTACCAATGCTCCCGCCCCCGGCAACACAAACAACGCGACTTCCTACCGCACGGGGAGCAGTCCCTTCGTGGCGCCCTCGGTGGCTTTTCTCTATGACCGCACGGTGGGTCCTTGGTCGCTCTCTGCGGGATATTCCGCAGGGTACAAGTATTACTCGAATCCAAATTTCGTCGCCAACGGAAGCGGCTCCACACGCAATCCCTTTTCCCAGACCGGATTGCTCAAGGTCATTCTCGAAATGAGCCGTTATATCTGGAATACGCTGGTCACGGCCTCGCAGGGAAACGGCTATGACCTGAGCACGGGGTCGAACAACCAGCAGTTCAATGCCAATGCCAATACAGAGTTCAAATACCTTCTCTCCAGCGAAACGGCCCTGTCGGCCAAGGCAGGCTATAATTTCCAGAATACCTCCCAGGCCACCAACGCGCCCAATAACAACGTCTCCGGCTATTATGCCCAGATCGCGCCGATCTATGACATGAGCGACAAGACCCATCTGAGTGCGATCGCCTCGGCCGGTGCTACCTATCAGTCGCTCGGGCAGGCTTCAAGCGTCAGCGGGACGAATGTGAACGCCTCGACCACCTCCACGATCCAGTATGTGCAGGCGCTGGCCAAGGTGAAGTATGACGCGACCGCGAAACTTGTCGTCGAGGCGGGGTTGGGTGCCCGCCAACTTTGGCTCGACAATTCGACGAACGTCGCCACCTCGGGTGCCTCGGCTGGAGCCAGCTACAACCAAAATCTGGGCTTCAAGCCCGCTTGGAGCGTCGGCCTCAACTACACGGCCACGGAGAAGACTTCCGTCGCCTTTTCGATGGGTGAACAGGGCACCGACATCGTGCCGGAACTCAATTTCCTGCTGAATTGGAAACCCCGTGAAAAGACGGCACTCAGTCTTGGTGTCTCCCAGTCTGAAAACTACTCCAGCATTGCCTCCAGTCAGTATCTCATCCAGCGGAGCATCGTCGGCACCGTAAACCAGACTCTTTTCTCCAATATCAGCGTGCTGCTTTCCGGCGGCTATACCACGCAATTCTACCAGAATATCACCGGCGGGCAGACTCCGAGCACGGGCGCTGCGGCCCAGATTCCGGGGAGCTATTACCTAGCGACCGCATCGGTGGTGTGGAAGATTCGCGACTGGGTGAATCTTAACAACACCGTCTACTACAACAGTGGCCAGACCATCCAGGCGGGTGGTAATAATTCCGCCCTTTCGCAGGCATGGTATTCGATCAGCCTGAACTTCTCGCTGTAGTTTTGCGTTGGAACGGTTACATTGAAAAGATGTCCTTTGCTTCCACTGTATGGCAACGCATGCTCTTGGCCGCTCTGTTTGCGGTCAACTACCTACCCTGCGGTCTGGCTCAGGATACCGATGCGATCCAGCCGGCCGCCCCTGTCAAGGCCGAGCTTGTCACTCCGGTTGCCCCCGCGGACATCACCGTCTCGAAATTCTCCGCCGACGCCAAATCCCAGAACGCCGAGCCCTCCATCTCATCGTCGCAGGTGTCCCCTTCACAGACGCCCGTACAGTCTTCACCCACGGTGGCCGTGAGCGGGGATTATGTGCTGCGCCCCGGTGATGCCATCGAGATGATCATCTACAAGGAGCAGGATCTCAGCGTCCGCACCAAGATCGGGAAGGACGGCAAAGTGCAGTTGCCGTTGCTCGGGGTGGTCAATCTTGCCGGTCTGACACTTAGCGCAGCCACGGATCTGCTCACCAAACGCTATGACGCCGATTACCTTGTCTCGCCTCAAATCTATCTCAACATCTTGGGCTACCAGACGGTCAAGTTCACCATCATCGGACAGGTCGGCAAACCCGGAACTTACGACTATTCCGAGAGCGAACCCCTCGACCTTCTCCAAGCCGTGGGTATGGCGGGGGGATTCACCCGGATCGCAGACCGTGGACATGTCGTGGTGAAGCGTCGTCAGGGTTCCTCCGTGCGGACGATCAAGGTGAACGCCAAGAAACTCACCGACAGCTCCATTGACAGGTTCGGCATCGAGAACGGCGACGTGATCAGCGTTGGGGAAAGCTGGTTCTGATGACTTCCGACAAAACGACTCACCGCATGCAAACCGACCCTCACCAGCATCAGCATCACCACCAGCCGGGATTCGATTGGAGGGAATACTATCTCGCAGTCAGGTCGCGCCTTTGGATCGTGATCGTCTCCCTGGTGATTTTTTCTGTCGTGGGCCTTTTCAAGGCGGCCACCAACCACGTCAAATACAGCGCCCGGGCAGTACTTTTCATCGAGCAGGTCAAGAGCAAGGTGCTCAACCTTAAGGTGGAGGATCTTCGCGACGACCAGATCAAGTCGATCGACATGATCAACACCGTCGTGGATCTCATCCGCAGTTACCCGTTTGCCCTGAGGGTGGTCAACCACAACAAGTTGGCTCAGGACGCGGCGTTTCTCTCGGCCGCGGGGATCGGCGGTTCCGAGACCACTCCGGAGAAGGCGGCCTATACCTTGGCTTCCATGGTGACCTCCAGTTACCGGCTCAACACGCGCCTCATTGACATCATCCTGACGACGCGCTCGGCGCCCGTCTCCGTGAAGCTTGCCAACGCCTACGCCGAGGAATACCTCCGCTATGTTCAGGATCAGAGGCTCGACGCGACCCGGGCGGCAAGTTCCTTTCTCGCCGACGAATCCGAGAGACTGAGGAAGAAAATGAGGGCTGCGGAGGAGGGAATGCAGGCCTTCCGTGAGCGCGAACGTGCCGCCTCCATCGATACCATGCTTCAAGAAGCCCAGAAACAGATTTCGTCCCTTGCAGAGCGCCAGCAGGCCCTTCAGGCCAAGTTTACCCAATTGGACACCGACCTCACGATCGCCCGTGCGAGTACGGGCAACACCCAGGAACTCCTCCGGTTGCCGAGCGTCGCCGGGGAGCCGAAAGTGGCCGCCCTGCAGGCCCAGATCGACACATTGAAGAACAATCTGGCACTTGCCCAACAACGTTATCGTTCCAAACACCCCGTCTGCGTTACCCTCACCACCCAACTCAATCTCGCCAGCAAGGATCTCGACAAGGTTCTCTCCGACATCGTGGGCCTTCTCGAATCCATCAGGGCCAACCTGATTGCCCAGCAGGCCGCCACTAAGGCGGAGCGTGCAGAGGCCGAAAAGCGTCTCCTTGACGTCACGAGCAAATCAATCGAATACAACGACCTCAAGAGAGAGCTGGAAAGCGACACGGTTCTCTACAATGCCGTCCTTAGCCGTATCAAGGAGGTCGATGTCACCAAGGAGCTTTCCGACTCCCCCATCCAGATCCAGGAGCCTGCCACGACGGCATCCCCTGTCGGAGCCGGCTCCCTCCACACCCTGCTCCAGTCCCTTCTGACAGGTATCGCAGTGGGTTTGGGCATCTGCATCGCCATTCACAAGATCGACACAAGCATCAAGACGGTGGATCAAGTGGAAACTGTCACGGGCCTCCCTGTACTCACGGCAATTCCGCAGATAGGCGGGGCTTCTGAGTCTAAATTAGGACTACTTTCCAGGAAGCAATACCAGGAAGTCCTCGGCTCTTTGAGGGCGCTGGTCGCCCATTTCCGTGATTCCTCCTCGAAGCCGCTTCAGGGGCGCCTACAAGAAGCCATCGAGGCCCTGCGTCCCATCATCGCAATGATCGGTCGTCCGAATCTCGGGGGGAACATCCCCCTCGAGCAGGAACTGGTGGTGAAAGACGATCGAAGCGGCCACGTGGCGGAGGCATTCCGTTCACTCCGGGCATCGGTGGCAATGACCCCGCATGTTGCCGACCAGCGCTCTTTTATGTTCACAAGTGCCTTCCCCTCCGAAGGAAAGTCATTTTGTAGCTGCAATTTCGCCGTCACCCTCGCCCAGCAGGGGCTCCGCACGCTCATCATTGATGCCGACCTCAGGAAGCCCACGGTATCCAAGGTCTTTTTTAGTGCTCACCGTAAGCCGGGACTGTCAGAGATCCTGCTTGGAAGATCTTTGCTTCGGGAGGCCGTGGTTCCCTCGGGAGTGGAGGGGTTGGACGTTGTCACGGCGGGAGGACGCTCCCCTCATCCCTCGGAGCTTCTCGCCGGGGAGCCGTTCCGAAAGCTCCTTGAGGAAGCTCTTGCTACCTACGACCGTGTGGTGATCGATTCCGCCCCCGTGTTAGCCGTCAGTGACACCCTCCTGATCGCTCCAAGGGTGGATGTGGTTTGCTTAGTAATCAGATCGTTTGTAACCCCTAGGAAGATCGTAAGCCGCGCTCTCAAGTCCTTGGCCGAAATCCACCTCCAGCCACACGGAGTGATTTTGAACGGTGTTCCTAGCGGTGCGGCCTCCTACTACTCCTACTATTATTCGGGCCGGTATTACGGCCACTACGGAACCAAGGGGGTCTACGGAAGTTAGGAAGGGATCGGATTGAATGTGGGAATCCGTCGCCAAGAGTGGCGATAGAAAGCCTGTCGAGGAGAGTCCGCAGGGCACCCCCGGCTTCCGGTAAGAAGCAGGTGTCCTTGATGGAAGTGATCCCTGCTGCTCGATCCGTCCGTTCTTTTTTCGCTTTGCGCGTTCCTCCTTTCGATGTTCACTTTTCCGATGCGCATCCTAGTCACTGGAGGAGCTGGATTCCTCGGTTCCCATCTTTGCGACCGCCTCATCGGGCAGGGTCACGACGTCATCTGCCTCGACAACTTTTTCACTGGGCGCAAGGCCAACATCCAGCATCTGGTGGGTAATCCCCGCTTTGAGCTTGTCCGCCACGACATTATCGACCCCTTCAAGTTCGAGGTCGACCGGATCTACAACCTTGCCTGCCCTGCCTCGCCCCCCCATTACCAGTACAATCCGATCAAGACGATGAAGACCTCCGTGGTCGGGGCGATCAACTGCCTTGGTCTTGCCAAGCGGGTGAGGGCACGTGTCTTTCAAGCCTCCACCTCGGAGGTCTACGGCGATCCCGTCGTGCATCCCCAGCAGGAGTCCTACTGGGGCAATGTCAACCCGATCGGCCTGCGCTCCTGCTACGACGAGGGAAAGCGCTGCGCGGAGACCCTCTTCTTCGACTATCACCGCGAAAACGGCGTCGATATTCGCGTGATCCGAATCTTTAATACCTACGGCCCACGCATGCTGGCCGACGACGGTCGCGTTGTGTCCAATTTTATCGTGCAGGCGCTTCAGGGGAACGACCTGACGGTCTACGGCGACGGATCGCAGACACGCTCCTTTTGCTATGTCGATGATCTCGTCGAGGGATTTCTTCGCTTCATGGAGCAGGAGAAATGTGTCGGTCCCATGAACCTCGGCAACCCCGGTGAGTTCACCATGCTACAGTTGGCGGAACTCGTGCTCAAGAAGGTGGGCGGCCGATCGAAGATCACGCACAAGCCGCTTCCCTCGGACGATCCTAAGCAGCGCCGCCCCGACATTACCCTGGCCAAGGAAACGCTCGGCTGGGAACCCAAGGTGCCGCTTGAGGAGGGCCTTGAGAAAACCATCTCCTACTTCCGCGAAGCCCTTGCCCAGTAAGACGCTACGCGGAATTGATTGCAGGACTTTTTAGCTTTTTAACAATCCAACGTTTTAACCTTTCCCTTTTTTATGAGCACATCCATCTGCTGCCTCGGTGCCGGTTATGTCGGCGGTCCCACCATGGCCATGATCGCGGCAAAGTGCCCCGATATATGCGTCACTGTCTGCGATCCCAATGAAAAGCGTATCGCCGCCTGGAACTCCGACACGCTCCCCATTTACGAGCCGGGTCTCCAGGAGATTGTGGAGTCAGCGCGCGGCCGCAATCTCTTCTTCTCCGCCGATGTCCGCAAGGCGATCCGAGAGTCGGATATCATCTTCGTGAGCGTCGGCACCCCGACCAAGACCTACGGAATCGGAGCCGGACGTGCCGCGGATCTCAAGTACATCGAGGCGGCCGCCCGGATGATCGCCGAGGAGGCGCAGGGGCCCAAAATCATCGTCGAGAAGAGCACGATTCCCGTGAAAACCGCCGAAGCGATGATGACCATTCTCCGCTCCAACTCGAAGAAAGGCACCTTCCAGGTCCTTTCCAATCCCGAGTTCCTCGCGGAGGGAACAGCCATTGAGGATCTGAACAACCCCGACCGTGTCCTCATCGGCGGCGAGCAGACACCCGAGGGACTCGCCGCGATCGAGAAAATTGTCTCCATCTACGCCCGCTGGATCCCCCGTGAGAAGATCTTGACCACCAATCTCTGGTCCTCCGAGCTCTCGAAGCTCGTGGCCAACGCCTTCCTTGCCCAGCGCATTTCCTCGATCAACTCGATTTCCGCGCTCTGCGAGGCGACCGGCGCCGATGTGGACGAGGTGGCCCGCGCGATCGGCAAGGACTCGCGCATTGGTCCGAAGTTCCTGAAGGCCTCCGTCGGCTACGGCGGTTCCTGCTTCCAGAAGGACATCCTCAACCTCACCTACCTCTGCCAGCACTTCGGCCTGCCCGAGGTCGCCGCCTATTGGGAGAGCGTCGTGAAGATCAATGACTGGCAGAAGTCACGCTTCAGCACCCGCATCGTGAAGGACCTCTTCAACACGGTGAACGGGAAGCATATCGGCATCCTTGGTTTCGCCTTCAAGAAGGACACCAACGACACCCGTGAGACGGCGGCCATCGCCGTCTGCCGTGACCTCCTCGCCGAGGGGGCCAAGGTGTATGTGTACGATCCCCAGGTGGGCGAGGAGCAGGTCCGATCTGATGTCCTTGGGACAGGAACCAATCCCAACCTGATCATAGTCAAGACCGCCGACGAAGCATGTCAAGGAGCCCATGCAATCGCCGTGCTCACCGAGTGGGACGAATTCAAGGATCTTGATTTCCAGAAGATCTATGACGGGATGCTCAAACCGGCTTTCCTCTTCGACGGCCGTAACATCCTCCCTCATGCCAAGCTGCGCGAGATCGGCTTCCGGCTCTTCGCCATTGGAAAGACGTTCTGAAGTTTCCTTTTGCTCAGCCTCTCCGGCCCTTCCTGTGGCCGGGGGGTTGTCACGGAAGGGTCGCGGCGCTTAGGATAAGCTTCGATGGCTGCACAGTTCCGCGATTATTACGAGACCCTGGGAGTTTCCAAATCCGCATCCTCGGATGAGATCAAGAGCTCCTTCAGGAAACTTGCCCGCAAGCATCATCCTGATCTTGCCAAGGACAAGAAGGCCGCCGAGGAAAAATTCAAGGAGATCAACGAGGCCTATGAGGTCCTGAGCGATCCCGAAAAGCGGAAAAAATACGACGAATACGGCGTTAACTGGCAGCATGCCGGAAATGGCTTCGGGGGTGCCGCGGCCGGTGGCGGAGCGGCCGGTGGCTACGGAGGAGGATCCCCGTTCGGTGGCGGAAGCGAGTTTCATTTCGGGGGGACCGGCTACAGTGATTTTTTCGAGCAGTTTTTCGGCACCCGCCGTGGCAGGGGCTATGGCGGAGGGGCGGATTTTGAGGAAACGCCGCAGCGAGGTCGCGACGTGGAGGCTGATATCCTGGTCACCCTCGACGAGGTTCTCAACGGCGCCACCCGCCAGATCTCCTTCCGCAAGGGAAACTCTCCTGATGTCCAGACCTACACGGTCAAGATTCCCAAGGGCGTGCGCGAGGGACAGAGGATCCGCCTAGCGGGCCAGGGAGGATCGGGCGGTGCGCGCGGCGAAGCCGGTGATCTGTATCTCCGGGTCAAGCTCCAGCAGCATCCCGATTACCACTTCGAAGGATCCGATATCTACCACGAGGCCGATGTGCCCGCATGGCAGGCTGTGCTCGGAGGGGAACTGACAATTTCCACCCCGGACGGTCGAGCCAAAATCAAGCTCCCGGCGGGCACGCAGAACGGCCGCAAGTTCCGGATTTCAGGACGCGGCCTTCCAGAAAAAGGAGGAACCCGGGGAGACTTCTATGCGGTCGTGGAGATCTCCATTCCCGAGTCGGTCACCCCGGAGCAGAAAGAACTCTGGGAAAAGCTCTCAGCCTTGGGCTGAGAGTAGGGAATCGGTGATCGGGAAAAAAGAGAATCGATAATGGTGGGGATGATTAGTTCGCAAAAACAATCTTAGAGCGGTTTAAATAATTCTATAGCCGTTCTTTGGGGCGGCATCGGGCGTTCTGCTGTGTCGCATCGCTCGGGCAGTAGCACAACCACTACAGCCGCTTCGCTTGCTTCTCGCAGACCACCCCATGGCGCCCCCCAAATTAATGGCCACATCTTTATTTAAAACGCTCTAAAATCCTTTTTAGTTAGGATTTTGTCCAACTAAAGAGGAAATTCCACGGAAATGGTTTTCCTTTCGATCGTTTCCTCGATGTTGAGCGTCTGTTGTGTGGGGGCTGGGGCAGGCGGGCGATCCCAGAAATAGCGGCGCAGCAGAACCTTGAGCGTTGCCGTCAGGGGGACGGCCAGAAGGGCGCCGAGAAGGCCTCCGAGCACGATTGTCCAGGCCATCACGGAAAGGATGACAGTCATGGGATGAAGCCCCACAGAGCTTCCGACGATTTTCGGCGAGATGAAGATCCCCTCCAGCCAGTTGGTTCCCATGAAGATCAGGAGGACGTAAAAAGGGCTGGCAAGATCGCCGTACTGGGCCAGAGCGATGAGCATCGCGGGAATCAGGCAGACAAGGAAGCCGAAGTAGGGGATGAGGCAGAGCACTCCCATCATGAGGCCGATGAGAAAGGAGAAGTCGAGGCGCAGGAAAACAAACAGGGCGGCCCCGACGATCACGCCGTCGATCAGACTGACGAGGAGTTGTCCGCGGAAGAAATGAATCAGGTAGTCGTTGATCTCATTGACCAGCGAGACTAGTTCCTCCTTGAGCGGAGAGGCTCGGAGAGGCAGATAACGGCTCCAATTTTCGGAAATTGCGGGCGATTCCAGAAGGAAGAAAAAGAGAAAAACCGGCACGAGGATGAGGCTGAGAAGGAATCCCAGAACGCCGAAGACCCCGCCGATGCTTTTCTGGAGAAACAAGCCGGTCGAGGTGGCGATCGAGGGAAGTTTTTCCTGGAACCAAGCCAGTCCCTTGTTCACCAACTCGACCCCGTAAAGCTTGATGCTCTCGGGAGTGAGGTCCTCGAGTGGTGAGGCATGGGGTACCGAGGATGCCTTGATGGCCGCCAGTTTCTGGATTTCTTGGGCCGACTCCTTTGCCAAAGAGCTGATTTTTTGGCTGTAGGCGGGGATGCGGCTGGCAAAGACGCTTCCCTGATGCTGGAGTGCCGGGGTGATGGTGAGCCCGATCATCGCGATTCCCGCCGAAAAAAGAACGAAGACGATGATGACTGACCAGGTGCGTGGAATGCGCCGACGGCAGAGAAGCCCCACCACCGGAGTCAGGAGATAGGCGAGGACCGCGGCGATCGCGATGGGCGTCAGCACCGGCTTGAGGTACGAGCAGGCGGTGACAACGCACCAACCTGCCAGGATGATCACGGAAACCACGGCCAGACCAGCCAAGGAGGTGAGTCCGGTCCAGCAGACTTTTTTCTGGAACGGAGTGGGGGAATCAGGCTGGCTCATTGCCCTTTGGGATTAACCTCTTTTCACACGCTTGTCCAACCTGCTCCCCGGAGATCTGAAGGAATATGGAGCGCCGAATCGGTCATCACCAGATCCATCCTGATGTCATGCTCCTCGGTCGGGATGCCTGGAAGCACGAGGCGATCGGGGACGATGCCGATCTTGAGGGCCCGGAATCCGGAACGCCCCAGCAGGCGGTCGTAGTATCCCTTGCCCCGTCCCAAACGGTTTCCGCAGGGATCAAAGGCCAGCCCGGGAACAAGGGCCAGATCGACCGTTTCGACGCTGACTTCGGGCCATTGATCCGGATCGGGTTCGTTGATACCGAAGGGACCCCTCATCCAGTGCGCACCTGGAGACCAGCGGTGGAGTGAAAGGGAATCTCCGACAATTCGCGGAAAGATCCAATGCTTGGAACCTTCTTCCGCCAGAAGAGGGAGGAGGTCCACTTCTCCGGACAGGGGATGATAAGCGAGGATGGTGTGCCCGGTGCTCCAGCAGGGTAGTGCTGCCAACCGGGAGCATATGGCCGAGGACTCTTCGGGGAGGGGTGCGGTGAATGTCTTTCGGATTTCGAGCCGCAGGATATTTTTTTCGATCTCCATCTTCACCACGTTCTATGCCAGAGTTTGACAGGTCATGGTGAAAAAACTTCTCAAAAAGGGAGCGGAAGAGCTCAAAAAGCGTACCCGGAAACCCCGTCCCGATAACCATGTCTGCATGAAGCTGGGGCAGGGCTGGCACCGGAGAAATTTCCTGACAGAGGTAATCATCCCCTCGATGTTTTCACCCCGTGAGAGAAAAGAGATGCCGGGGAAGCTGCCGGAACTTTCCGGAACGCAGCTTGGAATCACCTGGATCGGCCACGCCTCGTTCCTGATCCAGACGCCCGAACATGCCGTGCTGATCGATCCGAATTGGGCCAAGTGGCTGAAGGTGATCAAGAGGCTCAAGGAGCCGGGGCTGGAAATCCACGAACTGCCGGCGATCGATCTCGTGCTGGTCAGTCACGCACACTTCGATCATCTCGACAAAAAGTCTCTTCGTGCCGTCGCTTCGGATCAGCCGATCGTGGTACCCGAGCATGTGGGGGGGCTGGTGCATGGTCTTGGGTTCAATCGCGTTCACGAGCTCAGGCGCTGGGAATCAATCGAGTTGGGTTCGCTCCGCATCACGCTCACACCCGCCCAGCACTGGGGTGCCAGGGTGCTGCATGACCGTCACCGGGGCTTTGGAGGCTTTCTGATCCAGTATGCCGGCCGGACCGTCTATCACTGCGGCGACAGTGCCTGGTTCGAGGGATTCCGGGAAATCGGGGAAAGGGGACCGATCGACATCGCGTTGCTGCCCATCGGTGCCTACGATGCGCCCACGGGCCGTGACGTTCACATGAATCCCGAGGAGGCCCTGCGTGCCTTCCAGTCTCTCGGAGCCGGACTCATGATACCGATGCACTACGGAACCTTTCGCCTTGGATTCGAGCCGATGGAGGAACCGCCGGATCGCCTGATGGGCCAGGCCCGCTTGCTTGGAATCGAGGACAGGATCAGGATCCTCCGTGAGGGAGAAACAGGGATTTTCTAGCGAAGCAACTACATTCAACCGCTTGCGAGGGATTCAAGGCTTCTACTCAGGCACTGAATTTTCGACACCCGATTATTCCCGGTCCACGCTGTATCGGCCGGGCCCGATCAGCAGGAGGGAGAGAAAGAGCGAACCGAGTTCGATGGCGTGGGAAGCGACTTCCCATTTCTCGTAGAGATCGCCGGGTGTGGTGTTGAAATGCATCATTGTGGCGACCGCCATCGTGATGAAGAGAAAGAGGCAAGCGGGACGAAAGCAGAACCCGATCAGCAGCAGGAAGCCGCCCAGCGACTCGGAGAGGGCTGCCATGAAGCCCCAGAACACGGGATACGCTCCCATGCCGACGAACTGCATCGACTTGCCGAGCTTTATCCAGAGGAGGGGGCCGGCCGTGATCTTCGGAAGGCCGTGTGCCAGGAAGGAAAGGCCGATCAGGATGCGCAGGAGGAGGAGCCCTGCATCACGGTATTTGCTGAGAAAACGTAGAACCATCCCACGGGAATGCCTTTCCTGACCTGCGGGGACAAGAAAAAAGGGCTGCCTTTTGGTTCCGTCGGTTCCACTATCCCATTGAAGGGGAGGGGAGAGTCGGCTAATGAAGCAGGACGCATGAAGCTTTACCGCTCCCTCCTTTCGGTTGTTTTCCCGATCACCTTGCTTCTTTCCGGATGCGCCTCAGGCCCGCGGGTCGATCCCCAGATCACCTCGGCCGTCACCGCGGCCCATGTGGACCAGACCACGGCCGACAAGATTGCCGCCGCCCGCCCGCTTGATTACTCCGACATCATGAATCTGGTGAAGGCCCGCGTTCCTTCCCACATCAGCGTCGGTTATCTTCGCAGCACCCAGCATCCTTACAATTTTTCCACTGCCCAACTCTCCGCGCTCAAGGCTGCCGGAGCCAAGGCTCATCTGTTGACCTACCTGACGGAGACGGAAGGTTTTTACGGCCCGCCGCCGAAGACCCCAACCGGCAAGAAGGTCCCCAAGTGGATCAAGAACAACTCCAAGATGGAGCAGGACCAGCAGCCCTATTTCTACAACGCCCCGCTGATCGACGACTGGTATGACTCGTCCTACACCGAGTCCTGCTACAGTCCCTTCTCCTTCGACACCGGCGACGGAGGATAGTCCGCCACCTTTTCCTCCGCTCGGATGAAGCGCCGCCGGGGGCCTCGGATCTTTCAGGAAATCGCTACGCCGCTTGTGCGCGTCGTCGGCAATGATCTCAAGGGACGGGTCGAAATGACCGACCACGATCGCCATCCCGATCATCTCTGGATTTCGGTTGATCCCGGCTTCGGATTGCGCGTGGTTGTCTCGGTCAACACCTGGTCGCACCGCAATGCCGACGCGGGTTTCGATCCGAGAGTGAGGCTTGGGATTCTGCGGGGGAATTGGAATGAATTTCCCGAGCGCGGGTTCAGCGAATGCCGCAGCTTCAGCTATGAAGATCTTCCCGGTCAGGATGCCGTTGACTACCGCCCGCTGGAGCGGGTTGTCCTTGAGCAACTCCTGCTCGATCGCGTGGTTACCGCCGCGATGATCGAGGTGTGGGGAGCGCCTTATCACCGGGATCATCCCGGCATCCATCAGATCCACAGCCGGAGTGCCAGCTGCGCCGTTGCGGAGTCCCGCGAGGGACTCGACGGGGCCCTCCGGTTCTATTTCCGTGAGGAGCGGCGGACGGAGACCCTTCTCTTCAAATTCTGCGGCCAGTGAAGGCCGCGGAAGTCGTCTCCCCGTTCCGCCAGCGCCTTCCCTTCGCGGGACTACTGATCGCCGCTGTTGCCGGAATTCTTTTCGCCGACCGTTTCTTCTGCACGCCGATCATCTCATGGATCACACTCGGGTGCTTTCTTCTCTTTCTGGGATCTCTCGGATCGGCACGCCGCTCCATCCCGTCCCTGGCGGTCACGTTCGCGGCCTTTGCCCTGATTCACGGATGGAGCTGGACGGACAGTCCATCCCGAAAGCTCGCGGAGTGGTTCGACCGGCATCCTCAAGAATATGAGGTCAGAGGGATCGTATCCCAGGAACCGCGCAAGTCCGCTGCGGCAGTATTCTCCTTTCCACTTCGGGTCGGAACGATCACCCCGGCGGGTGAAAGCGTTGCCGTGACCCCGGCTCCGGTGACAGTGATGGTCCGTTGGGTCGGCGAGGCGGTGGAATACGGCGACGAGATCACTTTTCATGCCGTGCCATCCCGTCCCGAACCGCCGAGGAATCCCGGGGCGATGGATTACCCCGGATGGCTCGCGCGGCACGGGATCTTCACGCTGTTCCGGGTCGATCCCTCCGTTCCGGGAAGCATTGTTTCGCACGGCCATGGCAATCCTCTCGTCGCCTGCTCCATCCTGGCACGGCATGCCGCGGAGGGGATCCTTGCCATCGATCTGGAGAAGCCCTCGGACGTCCTTGGAGCGATTCAGGGAATCTGTCTCGGAGTCACGGAGAACGCCCCCGAAGGATTCATCGAGGAGTTTCGGTTTACGGGAACGATGCATCTCTTTGCAGTCTCGGGCCTTCATGTCGGCATGATTGCGGTGATCCTCTGGTTCTTCTTCCAGCTTCTCAGGCTTCCCAGGGTCTGGTCGGTTGCGGTCACGATTCCGTCACTTTTTCTCTATGTTTCCGTCACGGGATTCAAGGCCGGTAGTCTGCGGGCCGCGACCATGGCCTCGTTCTTCCTTCTCGGGTTGGCCTTCTTCCGCCGCTCCCCTCCGGTGAACACCCTCGCGGCGGCCGCCATCCTGCAACTCTCCACCGACACGAATGCGTTCTTCTCCGCCGGATGGCAGTTTTCCTACTCGGTGGTCCTGGCGATCCTTCTCTTGGCCTCGCCGATCCGGCATGGGATTGCCGCATGGCACTGCGCCGATCCGTTTCTTCCGCCGAGACTTCTGACCCGTTCCGAACGGACCCGTTTTGCCGCATGGGCCGAGTTCGCCGCGCTGCTCTCGGTCTCATTCGCTGCCTGGATCGGTTCACTTCTTCCGACGATCGCCTATTTCCATCTCGTTTCCTTTTCGGCGCTGGGAGCCAACCTAGTGGCCGTCCCGCTTGCCTTCGGGGTGCTGTCGCTCGGGATGCTCTCCCTACTCACGGGGGGCATCTCCGCGTGGGTGGCCGGGGCGTTCAATAATACGAACTGGCTGGTCACCAAACTACTTCTGCTGACCGTGCAGGGGAGCGCGCTTCTCCCCGGAGGACATTGGTTTGTGGGGCCTTCCCCGAAACCGTTCCCCGTCGTGACCTTCCTCGATCTCCGCGGTGCCTCCTGCTCGGTGATCTGCGATGGTTTTTTCACGACGATGATCGATGCCGGGAGAAAACAGGATGCGGGAAGGATCATCCTGCCGATGCTGGAATCGGCGGGCGTGAACAGGATCGGAAACCTACTTGTGACCCGATCGGATGCTTTCCATCTCGGAGGAATCCCCGCGTTGCGCCGCGAGTTGAGAATTAGAAACCTCGTTCTGCCGAATGATCCTGGAAGGTCACCCGTTGCACGCGCGATTTTTGCATCCCAAGCCCACTCATTCTTTCCGCAAGCAGGGAAGCAGTGGGAGGTGAGTCCAGGAGTTTCTGTTCAGCCACTGCTTGCAGGGGGAGATGCCGTGATTCTGAAACTTTCGATGGCTGGATTGACGGCGCTTTGGGTTCCGAGACCCGATGATAACACCCTTGATCATCTGAGGGAATTTTCAGCCGATGATCTGCAGGCCGATCTGGTGGTGATGCCGCTTGGGGGTGCCCGCATCGAAACCGTCTGCGCCCTTCTCCGTCGTATCGCCCCGCATGCCCTGATTTCCCCCGTCGGAGGCCTCGGCAGGAACTCCATCCCGTCGCAGGAATGGAAAGGAGTCCTCGGCAATCTCGGAATCACCCTCTTCCGTCAGGATCAGACCGGAGCAGTAATCCTCGAGGCCGATCCGGGGAAATCGACACTGCGTTCCTGGCTGCCCTCAGGACCCGAATTGAAGCTCAGACCAGCGAATCAAGAAACGCCCGGGCCTCGCTGACGATCCGCAGGCGTTCGGATTCGGCTCGTTTACGCCACGATCTGACCGGCATGGCGGTGCGGGGATTGCCTGCGAAACGATCGGCGTGGGTGTCGTAGAAATTCCAGTAGAGGAGATTGAACGGGCAGGCTCCTGGACCCGACCTGAGGTCCGGATTGTGGGAGCATCCGTCGCAGTAATTGCTCATCCGTCCGATGTAGGCCGCCGCGCCGGCATAAGGCTTGGTCGCCATGAAGCCCCCGTCGGCGTGCAGTGCCATGCCGAGCAAATTCGCTGCCATCACCCAGTCATGGGCGTCGATATAGAGCGCATTGAACCAGCGCAGGGCCTCCTGCGGCCGGATGCCCGCCAGTAATAGGAAATTCCCGAGGATCATCAGGCGCTGGATGTGGTGATTGAATCCGTTGCGTAAGGTCTCCCCGAGCACTTGTCGGAGGCAGTTCAGATCGGTCTCCCCATTCCAGAAAAAGCGCGGGAGGGGACGGATTGCGGCAAGTCCATTGACCTGTTCGTATTCAGGCATCTTGAGCCAGTAGACGCCGTGGACGAACTCCCTCCATCCGATGATCTGGCGAATGAATCCCTCCACGGCGTGGAGAGGGGCCTTGCCGTTGAAATACGCCTGTTCGGCAGCCCGGGCGCATTCGAGCGGGTCCAGAAGACCGATGTTGAGCATCGGCGAGAGGATCGAGTGGAACATGTCGGATTCTCCCTCGATCATGAGATCCTGCCAGGTGCCGAATTCGGGGAGTCGATCCGAGACGAAATGTTCGAGCCAAGCCAACGCGTCCACGCGTGTCACGGGTAGAGAGAAATCCTCCGCTTTCCCGATGGCTTCCGGAAAGAAACCCTCCAGATCGGCGGCAACCTCCCTTGTGATCTGATCGGGAATCTTGCGAGGCAAGCTTCCCGGGGTTGGTTTTCCGGCTTTCTCCCAATTCCGGAACGTGGCCCGGTTCTCGGCATCGTAGTTCCAGGATCCGCCGGTGGGGGATCCATCGGGCTCCAACAGGAGGCCGGTCTGGCTCCTCATCTCCCTGTAGAAATTCTCCATCAGGAGGCGCTTCTTTCCTTTGGCAAAGGCTTCGAACTCCTCCCGTGAGCAGAGGAATTGTACCGTCGGAATCAACGTTAGCGGTGTCGGTAGCCTTGACGAGATGGCCTTTGCGGCCAACCTCTCGCCGTAGTTGTTCGGTTCGGTGAGCAGGATCGCCGCGGGATGATGTTCCGAGCAATGCCGTATCATGACGCTCTCCATGTCGGGGGCGTCCCCCAGTCGATGATACTCGACCTCCCACCCCTCCGCGCGTCGTTCCTCGGCGAAATGACGCATTGTCGAGAGGATGAGCAGGAGGCGATGCCTGTGGTATGGGAGATTTCCGAAGGTCTTCCGCGACTCGATAAAGAGCAGCCGATCGCGTCCTTTCCGGGCTGCCGCCATGGCCGTATTCCGAATGCTGAGTTGATCCCCGAGAATCCAGACCGTGCGACTCTTCACGGAGTTCACGGGAGTCACTCGCCCGATCCGGCGCGAAGCTCCCGGATCCGCTCCTCAAAGCGGTGATGCTGCGCGGGATCGTAGTGATGGCCGAGAAATCCGACTGACTCGGCCCCCCGGACATTTTCCTCCAGGTCATCAATGTAGAGCGTGCGTGAGGGATCCACCCCGAACTGAGCTCGGGCGATTTCGAAGATCCGGCGCTCCGGTTTCATGACGCCCGCCTTGTAGGAGTAAACCCCGTCGTCGAAGAGGGTCCTGAAAAACCCGTATTCCTCGAAGATGTGGTCGTGGTGGATGCAGCCGATGTTGGAGAGGAGGTAGAGCGGAACCTTTCCGTGCATCGAGCGGGCCCACTCGATCATCGGCGTGTTGACCTGAAAGATCCGGGTCCAGATCTCCATGAAGTGATCCTCCGGCCCGTCGTGGGCAAAGGCCTCACGGACGATGCGCACGAAATCCTCCCGGGGGATGCGGCCCGTCTCGTGATCCATCCGCAGGGGATGCAGATCCTCGACGGAGGGAGGTGCCTCAATTCCGGTGTGGGCGACCAGCGCCCGCTCCGCGATGAAATAGTCAAATGTCAGCAGGACGTTCCCGATGTCGAAGATGACGGCCTGTATTTGGGACATGGTGAAGAGGGGAGAGGGATGAATTTGGAAATCAGGAAATCAGGAAAGAGAAAGAATGATGGGCATGAATCAGAGGCTGTTAGGCTGAAGGCTGAAGACTGTTAGGATTGCGAAGGGAGCGGATCAGGCCGTTGAGAACTTTTTCAGTTTCAACAACCTTTTCCTGGAGGATTGTTAAACCGTCAAACCCGGCTGCATAGCCAAGTTTCTTGGACAAACCTAGTTGGTAGTGAAGTTCTCTCAAGGAGCCGAAAGCGATTTCAAGGAATCGAAGGTATTCCGTCTCCGTATTACGCGCACATCCTTCCACGATATTTGATGGCACGGAGACTGCCGCACGGCGCATTTAGGATGTCAGGCCATAGATCTCCTCTTGGGGAAAAGCTCTGGTCACCCGATAAACAAGGAGAGCCACTTCATCAGCCAATTCGAACGCCCTGAGTTTGGTGTGATCTCTCATGGGTTCCTACTAACAGTCTTCAGCCTTCAGTCTAATCCACCTGAAGGCCTGCCTCGCGCAGGACTTCCCTGGCCGAATTCTTCGCCCCATCGGGCGTTCCCGTTTTCCAGGCGTTGGCTTCCCAGGTTTTCCAGACGTTCGCGCCGTGGGCAAAGGCGTGCCGTACGGCCGCCGCGATGGTCTGGGGAGAGGTGGCGGTACAGCCGCAGTCGGCCTTTGTAAGCAGCTCCGCATTTCCTTCCTCCTGTCCCGGGATGACTTGGCTCATGACCAGAGGGGTCGCTGCGGCAAGGCACTCCTGGACGGTTGCCCCTCCGGCTTTTGACACGATCAGGTGGCTTGAGGCCAACCGCTCCGGAAGATCGTTCATCCACCCCTCGACGCGAATCGGTTTTTCCAGGGTGTCGGCGACTTTCTGGAGTTCCTTGCGGAGATTCTCGTCGCGCCCGCAGGCGGCGGAGAGTTCGATCCCCTCGATCTCGCCGAGATGGCGGAGGATCCGGGTGGCGTTCTTCTGGCCGGGATTGGCGAGGTAGAGGATCTTGGGCGGACGGCCCGGCCCGGGACCTTCGCGGCAACCCCGAAGCTCTCCGAAGAGCGGGGGGACCGGGAAGCCTGTGGCGCGGATCTTTTCGCATTCCACGCCGGCCTCCTCCATGACCTGTGCGGTCACCTCGTTGGGCACAAGGTAGAGATCCGAGTGGCCGCGGTACCAGAGGGCGTTGATGCTGATCGAGTCGGTGACCACCGTGACGGTGCGGAAAGGACGGTTTTCCCTCCCGTGAAGATGGTCGAGCAGGTGGTTGTATCCCGGATAGGTCGAGACGATGACGGACGGATGCATCGTCTCGACGGTGCGCGCGAGTAGCTGTGCTCCTCGCTTGTAGACGGCGACCCGTCGCGGCACATTCTTGTCCCGGTCGAGATAGTGGTAGAACGCGCCCCAGAGTCCCGGGAAATGGTTGATGAACAGGAAATAGGCCTTCTGGGCCACCTTGTAGAAGCTTCCGTAGGCTTCCGCAAAGATGTCCCTGACCTCGACAGGGCGCTCGGGATCAAGGGCTCGGAGGGCCGTGGCCAGATTGCGGGCCGCCGCGTTGTGTCCCTCTCCGAAGGCGGAGGTGAGGATGAGGATGGGGCGCTTGGACGTATCGTCGCTCATGGACGGAAGTGATGGGAGGGATGTGGGTTCCTTAGAGCCACTTCTTTCTGCGGAAGAAAACAAACATGCCGGCTCCGATGAGCACGGTGACACACCAGAACGCAGGATATCCATAGTGCCAGTGAAGTTCGGGCATGTTCCATCGGCTCTCCGTGCTGAAGTTCATGCCGTAAACGCCCGCCAGGAAGGTGAGGGGAATGAAGAAGGTCGAGACGAGCGTGAGGACGCGCATGATCTCGTTAGTCCTGAAGCCGAGGCTCGAGTGGTAGACATCCATGAGGCCGGCGGTGAGGTCCCGTAAGCTTTCGGAGATATCGATCACCTGGGTGAGATGGTCGTTGCAGTCCCTAAGGAAAACTTTGGTGGTATCCGACACGGTCCCGGAGTCATCGCGGAGCAGGGTTCCGATGACTTCCCGGAGCGGCCATGAGAGGCGGCGGATCTCCAGCAGAACACGCTTGTTCTGGAAGAGTTCCTTGAGCGCGGCCTTGGTCGGGTTGTGGATGAGGACTTCTTCGAGGGATTCCGACTCGCTTCCGATCATCTCGAGCACGGGGAAGAAGTGATCGATCGCGTTGTCGAGGAGGGCGTAGGCGAGGAAATCCGTGTCGGACCTGCGCACCATCGTTCCCTCCCGGGCCAGGCGCGCCCTCACACCGTCAAACGGATCCCTGCCGTTCTCCGACTGGAAGGTCAGCACCGTGTTCCGGTTGAAGAACATGCTCAGCTGCTCCACTTCCACGCCGAGCGCGGTTTCCTTTTCGCGGTAGATCATCGTGGTGACGAGAAAGATCCCCCCGTCCAGGGCCTCGGTTTTGGGACGCTGGGTCGTGACTATGTCCTCGATTTGCAGGGGGGAAAGGCCGAAATGGGATGCTAGGAGGCGGATTGTCTCCGTGTCGTGGAGTCCGTCGACGTTGATCCAGTTCCTTTTCGAGGGATTGACCGCGTTGATTGTTTCGGCGGCATCACGGCAGGTGATTTCCTCGTAGGAGGAGGAGTCATACCGGATCATGCTGATCACGGGTGGCAGGGATTCGCCGCTTCCCTCTACCTCAAGCGAGGCGGGTGCCGTCCCCGGCTTGTGATAGACGAGCTTGATCATGACTTGGTCGGGCGCAGGTGATCGTAACCGGAGGGCAAGGGAGTGGGAGGCAAATCACGCCGGGTCATCCGTCCGATGCAGGTCAGAGGGGTGCGGGGGAAGCGGGTGTCCCAGCGCTTCATGAGGGAGGGCCATGCCTTGGGCGAGACGGTCAGTAGAAGTTCGTAGTCCTCGCCGTCAGCCAAGGCTTCGGTGACCGTGCATCCACGGTGTCTCGGCAGGGAGTCCGGATCAATCCGGAACGAGCAACCGCTTTCCTCCGCGAGCTTGGGCAGGTCGTTTCCAAGACCATCGCTTAGGTCCATCATCGCGGTGACCCCTTTCCGGTTTCCTAGCCATTGTCCTTCTTCGAGCCGGGGACTGAATCGAAGATGGCGTCCGCTCCTGAGGGAACCTCCGAGTCGGCCCGTCACGCAGATCAGATCACCTGTCTTGGCGCCGCTGCGGAGCTTGAGGCGGTTTTTGGGAACCGCTCCGGTGAGACTCACGGAAAGGAACGCGGGGCCCGGCGATCGCACGGTTTCTCCGCCGACGACCGAGACGCCGTGGGCGCGTGCCGCCTTGCCGATGCCACGGTAGAGTCCCTTCCAGGTCGCGGTGGTCCATCCGGCGGGGGCGGCAACCGTGATGATGGCATGCAGCGGGGTTCCGCCCATGGCCGCAATGTCGCTGAGCGGACGGCAGAGAGCCTTCCAGCCGACGCGCTCTGGCAGCGTGCCCGGTGCGAAATGAATTCCCTCCACCAAGGCATCGGTCTTGAGCAGTCGGAGATCTGTGCCATGCCTCGGCCTGATCACGGCGCAATCGTCGCCAATCCCCGTCAGGACATCGCGTGAGGGTTTCGGAAGCAATGCCGAGATCACCTCCAACAACTCGGACTCCGATGATGGCAAGGCAGCCCCTTGTGGTTTTTTCATTGGGCCTTTTTTATTTCGCGAGCTCCGGGAAGAAGATCAGGGCAGCGATCGTCGTGGCATTGAAGGCCGCGTGCATCGTCATCGTGGCCCAGAGTGATCCTGTCCGCTCATAGAGCAGGCAGAGGATCACGGCAAGCAGGCCGAGTCCGAGCATCGAGGGGAGGTGGACATGGATTGCAGCAAAGAGCAGGGAGGAGGTGAGCAGGGCCGGGATGCGCCCGCCGAATCGCCGGATCACCCCGTAGAAATAACCCCGGAAGATGATCTCCTCAGCCACCGGGGCCACGATCACCGCCATCAGGATCACCGCGATGCGGTGCTTGGGATCGGGGTGCTCCAGAAAGTAGCGGACGATCTCCTGTGAGCCGTCGCTCTCTCCGAAGATCGCCTGGGTGAACCACTGTGCCGCCAGGATCAGCGGATACGTGGCCACGAGCCAGAGCAGTCCCGTGCCGGCTGCCTTCGGTAGCCGGGAAAGCTCCAACCCGAAGAGGGTAAGGGCGGAGTTCCTCTGGAACCCGATGACCCCGAAAATCCCGAGGATCAGGCAGGAGTAGAGGATCGAGTTGCCAAGGATGACCCGGAGGGTGATGCCGCGGTCGGCACCTTGGGAGTTCCAGATGATGGAGATCATCCAGAGGGCGAGGATCCCGGCGAAGACGGCGTCGGGAATCCCGAATGGCCTCGCCGTCAGGACAGCCCGTGCGGAGGACCAGTGAGCTAGCCAACCATACAGACCGAGCAGGATTGCCAGAACAGATCCGCTGACCAGCAGTGAGGGGAGGGAAGACGTGGCGTCCGCCAGCAGAGGGAACATCCGCTCAGCGTGCATAGAACGAGGGCAGCAGGTAGAGGCGACCACTCTCGAGCTTCAGCCCGGACTCCGGTCCGATGCTGAGATCAACCTTGAGATCTCCCTTCTCGGAATCCTCGAAGAGACTCAGGAATTGCCCGAGCCCCCTCTTTTTCTCATAGCGGACGATCTCCGCGCCGGGGGCTTTCCCCAGGGAGCGGGCCTTCGCGTAGGCATCCTCGACGTAGCCGAGTTGGTCGATGAGCTTGGCTGCGTAGGCATCCTTGCCGCTGAGGACACGGCCGTCGGCCACGCCGTTGCGAAGCGTTTCGGGATCGAGTTTGCGGGCCTTGGAAACGATGCCGAGAAAGCGGTCGTAGGTTTGCATGACAAGACCTTGGAAGTAGGTTTTCTCCTCCTCGGTCAGGTCGCGGGCACCATTGAGGGCATCCTTGAACTTCCCGCTCTTGAAGATCACCGACTGGAGGCCGATCTTCCCGAAGAGTTCCTTGTAGTTGAGCGTTGAGATGATGACGCCGATGCTTCCGGTGAAAGTCGTGTCGCTGCACATGATCCAGGAGGAGGCGCAGGCGATGTAATAGGCGGCCGAGGTGCCGATCGAGTTCATGAACACGACGACGGGTTTCTTCGCGTTGAGTCCCTTCAGCGCGTGATGGATCGTGTCACCTGCCGTGACCTCGCCGCCGGGGGAGTCGACCGAGAGGATGACCGCCTTCACGCGAGGATCGTTCTCCGCCTGCTGGAAAGCCTCCTTGAGCGTGTCGACCATGTTTTCCCCGTCGCCGCGGATCCCGTGACCGTAGCTGATGAGGCCGTCGAGGCGGATCAGGGCGATCTTGTCGGCGGAGGAAGCATTGCCGGGAGCCACCGTTGTCTCGGTGAATTTCTTTTCCGAAATCACCCGGGCCGGGCCGCTTCCGCGTGATCCGAGGGCTGCGAGCAGGACCAGGTTGCCGAAAAGACTCACGCCCAAGGCCACGAAGAGGAAGAGGGGAAGACAGCCGGATTTCTTCATCGGGTGCACAGCGTGTCGGATCAATCCTGACAGCTCAAGACAACTCACAGGAATGAAGGGGATAAAAGGGATGGAGTAGCAGCGGGAAAATTTTTGATCAGCCTTTTTTAAATCTTCTTCATCCCCTTTATCCCTGTGAATCAATCCTCGGGACTCTCGGGCTTGTGAATAACTTGGGGACAAGCGGGAAAAAGTTGTTTCCCGTGAGGTCTCGCCAGTGACGGATCAAGCGTTTAGAACATCGTTCCATGTCCAAGGCAGAACTCCGCGCCCGTCTCGATCAGATCGGGGTGCGCCCGAGCAAGATGCTCGGTCAGAATTTCCTCTTCGATCCGAACCTCGCGAAGGCCATCGTTGCCGATCTGGAACCGGGGGAGGGGGATCACCTTGTGGAGATCGGTCCCGGCATGGGGGCGTTGACGACCCACATCCTGGCCTCGCCCGCGAGGCGGGTGACCCTGATCGAGCGCGATCACCGGCTGGCCGCCGAGATGAAGGAACGCTATGCTTCGGAAATCGCTTCGGGTCGTCTCGAGGTCCGGCAGGGTGACGGGGCTAAGGCAGACCTTCTTTCCCTCTTCGGAGACGGCCCCGTGAAGATGGTTGGCAATCTCCCCTACAGTGCCTCCACGGCGATCATCTCCCACTTCACCGCGGCCTGTTCGCCCGCATCCAGACTGGTTCTGATGGTGCAGAGGGAGGTGGCGGAGCGTCTTGCCGCGACACCGGGACACAAGGATTACGCGGCGCTTACCGTCCATCTCGGGCGTCGTTGGTCCGTGCGGAAACTCCGTATCGTGCCACCCGATGTCTTCTGGCCGAGGCCTGCCGTCGAGTCCGCCGTGATCGAGGTAAGCAAGCGTTCCGTCGAGGGGCTCCCCAATCCCGATCCGGAGGGATTCGCCACCCTTGTCCGTCAGGGATTTTCCTCGCGCCGCAAGCAGCTTCGCTCGCTTCTGAAACTACCCGTCGGAGTCTGGGAGGAATGGTCTTCCTCCAAGGGCTATCCGGTCACCGCACGCGCCGAGGATCTGAGCGTCGATCATTGGGCGGATCTGGCCCTGCATGTCACCCCCGAGGGGCATGACCATCCCCACGAGATGTGCGATGTGGTCGATTCCGAAGACCGGGTCTTGGAATCGCGCCTCCGGACCGAGGTCCATGTGAATAACCTCCTTCACCGGGCGGTTCATCTTTGGATCTTTAACTCTCGCGGAGAGCTCTTTCTGCAAAAACGTTCTCCTTGGAAGCTCAACCACCCCGACCAGTGGTGTTCCAGTGCCGCCGGCCATGTCGACAGCGGGGAGACCTACGAGGAAGCCGGCCATCGCGAGATGCGCGAAGAGATCGGTGCCGACTGCCCTCTCGTAAAGTTCTGGAAAGTCGATGCCACCGAGGAGACGGAGTTTGAGTTCGTCGAGTATCTGCTCGGCCTCTCTGACGGGCCCTTCCGCTTTGCGCCGGGGGAGGTCGAGACAGGGGCATTTTTCCCCATTGGGCAGATCCTGCGCTGGGTGGAGCGTTCCCCGGAGGAATTCACCCCGCTCTTCAAGATGGCGGCCGCTAAGTTCCTAGGTGAGACGGAGAGACTCATCGAAATGGCTCGCGTCTCATAGTTGAGACATCCTGTCTCTATTTCTATTGCGTCTTGAAGAGAGGTAAATATTCTATCTATTTCATCCATAGTATCTTAACAAAATAAAGAATCTCTGGCACGTCCTTTGCATTAAGAGAGGGGCTATGTCAAAAATTCTAGGAATCGATTTGGGAACGACCAACTCCTGCATGTCCGTCATGGAAGGCGGCGAGCCGGTTGTTCTGGAAAACTCCGAAGGCGCCCGCACGACCCCCTCGGTCGTTGCCTTCACCAAGAGCGGCGAGCGCCTCGTCGGCCAAGCCGCCAAGCGCCAAGCCATCACCAACCCTCAGAACACTGTCTTCTCCGTGAAGCGTTTCATGGGCCGCAAGTACGACGAGTGCCGCGGCGAGCAGGACCGCGTCCCGTACAAGCTGGTTAAAGCTGCGAACGGGGATGCTCATATCCAGGTCGAGATCGATGGCAAGCCCAAGAGCTTCAGCCCTCCGGAGATCTCCGCCATGATCCTGGCCAAGCTCAAGAGCGACGCCGAGGCCAAGCTTGGCGAGAAGATCACCCAGGCGGTCATCACCGTCCCCGCTTACTTCAACGACTCCCAGCGCAACGCCACCAAGGACGCCGGCAAGATCGCCGGCCTCGAGGTCCTGCGCATCATCAACGAGCCCACGGCGGCCTCGCTCGCCTACGGCCTCGAGAAGGAGAAGGACGAGAAGATCGCCGTCTATGACCTCGGCGGCGGCACCTTCGACATTTCCGCCCTCGAGCTCGGAGACGGCGTCTTCGAGGTGCGCGGCACCAACGGCGACACCCACCTGGGCGGCGACGACTGGGACAACCGCATCATGGAGTGGATCATCTCGGAGTTCAAAAACGAGTCCGGCATCGACCTCACCAAGCAGCCCGACGCCGTCCAGCGCATCAAGGAGGAGTCCGAGAAGGCCAAGATCGCCCTCTCCTCCACGCAGGAATACGAGATCAACCTTCCCTTCGTCACCGCCGACGCGAGCGGACCGAAGCACATCCAGAAGAAACTCACCCGTGCCAAGCTCGAGCAGCTGACGGACGACCTCTTCCAGCGCACCATCAAGCCCGTCGAGGAGTGCCTCGCAGACGCCAAGTGGAGCAAGGGCGACGTCAACGAACTCGTCCTTGTCGGCGGCATGACCCGCATGCCCAAGGTTGTCGAGACCGCCCGCAACATGATCGGCAAGGAGCCCCACAAGGGCGTGAATCCTGACGAGGTTGTTGCGATCGGTGCGGCCATCCAAGGGGGCGTGCTCCGCGGCGACGTGAAGGACGTGCTCCTGCTCGACGTCACCCCGCTTACCCTCGCGATCGAGACCGCCGGAGGCATCGCCACCCCGATGATCCCCCGCAACACCACGATCCCGACCAAGAAGAGCAACGTCTTCTCCACCTAC
>Ga0007827_10000096_pt1 | contig 30852 bp, 31 predicted proteins | sample CryBogCBE16Jul07_FD_60332 | JGI IMG/M metagenome (GOLD analysis project Ga0007827, IMG submission 60332) | Freshwater microbial communities from Crystal Bog, Wisconsin, USA - CBE16Jul07 | ecosystem: Environmental > Aquatic > Freshwater > Lake | place: Crystal Bog, Wisconsin, USA | collected...
GCGATCCATAATCTGGCGTATCTCTCGACCTGGTATCTGAATGGTGGTCATGTGACGGGACGTGCGCCTCGTTCCGGTCATCCCTCTCTCGTGCCGAGTCAACTCTACAAAACGCAGGATGGCTGGATCTTCATCATGTGTAACAAGGAAAAGTTCTGGCCTGTACTCGCACGCACAATCGGCCGACCAGAATGGGCTGAGCTGGAGCAATACAATTCCTACAAAGCCCGTCTGGCAAATCGCGAACAATTCAATGCCGATATTGAAAGCGTCACCAGCACTGACACCACAGAAAACTGGATGAAGAAATTTGCTGGAAAAGTCCCTGCTTCGCCAGTCTACGATGTGGCACAGGCGCTGGATAACCCCTTTTTGCATAGTCGCCAGGGCGTTGTGAAAACGCATACGCCCGATGGCCGTGAAATTCTGGGTGTTGCCAATCCCATTCGGTATGCCGGAGATCCTGCTCCCCTGAGAGCCGCACCTGCGATGGGCGCCGACACCGATGCCTTACTGTTGCAGTCTGGATTCTCCACCGAACAAATTAAAACATTGCGTGATCTTGCGGTGATATGACCGATAACAATCTTGGTGCTTTTAGTTCGGGTCCTCGCTATGCCCAGTTGGCTAAGACCCTGTTTAATGAAATAAAGTCAGGCAAGTATGCTGTGGGCGAGTTGTTGCCTACCGAGTTCGAATTATGTGCTCAGTTTGGTGTTTCGCGCTTTACGGTCAGGGAGGCCTTTAAACAACTTGTCCAGCAAGGCTTGATTGTGAGGCAGCCAGGGGTGGGGAGTCGCGTGATTTCACGAGAGTCTTCCACCCAATACACTCAAACCATGTCTGGTATTACTGATTTGCGACAGTACGCGAGTGAAACAACACTAGATGTTCTCACCTCAAATCTTGTCGAGATCAATGATGATGTGGCGCGTATGCTTGGCGTGAGCCTGGGCGAGACCTGGTTGCATATAGAAGGTATCAGGTCACTGGAAAAACAGACCTTTCCAATCTGCCTGACCGAGGTCTATGTTGCTCCGCGCTTTCGTTCGCTGCTCGGCGTGACGGGGCCTCTGACAAGACCGATATATCAGATGCTGGAGGAGCAATTTGATTGCAGGATTAAAACGGTCCATCAAGAGATCCAGGCCGTGAATTTAACCGCGGCAATGTCTAAAAAATTGCAGGTGCCTGCGCGAACCTGTGGACTCTGGATTGCCAGACGCTATATGGATGAACGCGATGATCTTGTGGAAATGGCGATCAGCATCCACCCGAGCGGCAGGTTCAGTTACCGCGAGTCTTTCCGGCGTGACTGGCAAATCAAAACCGGAAAATAAATACTCACGCAAAGCATGCAGCGAGTGTTGTTTATTCCGGCGTCAGCTTGAGCTCTGTGGTCAGTGTGCGGTAGACCGGCCATACTTCGCTAATCATCGAACGCAGAGGTTGACCAACCAGCACAGGCTCTGTTGAACCAATGGTCTCGAGCAGAGTCGCCATCTTTGGTGATGCGACAGCTGCGTCTGCAGTGGCTTGAGTCAATACCTCCAGAACATCTTTCGGTATACCCGCCGGGGCGAGCATCATATTGTATTCAAGCAGTTTGCTGAACGCTGGGCTGGTAAAGCCTTGTTCGGCCCACGTCGGCACATTGGGAAATTTTGTACTGCGACGATCAGAGATCATCGCGATCACGCGCAGATCATCGCGATGCATAAAGGGTCCGATACTAATCACGGAGCCGGTCGCGACATCGGTCTGCTTGCCAACCAGGTCTGTAAACATGGGGGGCGTACCTTTGTAGCTGACGACAGTGAACTGACCGCCCGTTTCTTTCATCAGCTGAGTCAGCAGCAAGTGCCAACCGGAGCCAAGGCTGTAATTACCTGCGTTAATATTTTGCTTCAGTGATAGGGCAACGAGCTCCTTCGCGTTTGTTACTGGCAGATCAGCTCTCACTGCAGTAGGCAGACCGCCAGCGGTCACCGCTGCGACAGGAATCAGATCTTTATCAGGATCGACAAGTGGTTTTTTGAATAGTACAGGCGCCTGCGCTAACTGGCTGTGCAAGCCTACAAATAATGTGTAGCCATCGGCGGGCGAGCGTGCGACGGTTTCCGCTGCAATCATACCGCCAGCACCCGGCCTGTTTTCTACAGTAACTGAGACACCAAGCTTTTGCGATAGATGGTCGGCGAAAGCGCGGGCTGTCGCATCGGTTGTGCCACCTGGGTTTTGAGAAGCAATGATCCGGATCGGTTTGCTTGGATAGGTTTGGGCTGAGGCTGTTAGTGCGTTGAGCGTGAGGGTCGCTGCGGCAAATGCTGTCGCGACTATAAATGCTTGGCGCTTGAGTGTTTTCATGACGACTGTGATCCTTTGAATCTGAAACCACCCGTTGGATTTGTTTGTATTGTTCCAACCGTTGGTGAAGGGAAATGCGCTGGAAAGATCATGTTGCCAGTGTCTGCGTGTTTTTCGATGAGCGCGATACGGCTAAGCCTGGAAAGGTTTTGATCATCGTCGGCGACTGTCGACATTTCGGGGTAGCGCAGTTGGATCTGATGGTGCATGACATCGCCTGTCAGGACGCCGGTTTGATTTTCAGATTTCACGTTAATGACAAAATTTCCGGGTGTATGGCCAGGGCAGGGTTCGACCGAGATCCCATGCTCCAGTTCGAAGTCATCCTTAACCAGTACCGCCTGATTAGCCCGGATGATTGGATCAACACTGTCCTCGAAGGCCTGGGTATGCGTATTTTTTTCGCCACTTCGATAAATCTGATCCCAGTGCTCGAATTCCTTTTTGGACATAATGTATTTCGCATTGGGGAAGGTGGGTGTCCACACCCCGTTGACGAGTCTAGTATTCCAGCCAACGTGATCCCAGTGCAGGTGAGTGCACATCACAAAATCGATATCTTCAGGCTTGAGTTTTGCCTTGGCCAGCGCAGGGATGAAATTAGTTTTCATGCGGTGAAAAGCAGGTCTGAGCGGGCGTTCCTTATCCTCACCGCAGCAGGTATCGACCATGATGTTGTGCCGCCCCGTTTTAATTACAAAGGCAGTAAAACTCATTTCCAGCCGGCCGTCCTGCGTGATCTGACCGGGGTCGAATTCACGCTTGCAGGTATTGAGCATATCCGCGGTCAAGGCTGGAAAAAACTCCAGCGCTGGCGCGTAAGGCCTCTCGCTCTCAATCACACGCTCAATCAGATACTGACCAATTTTTGTCGCTTGCATCGCAAGTCCTCCCTCTCAGTCGGAAAGTTTGACCAGTTGCTTGCCGAAATTTTTACCCTTGAGCATTCCGACAAACGCTTCGGGCGCGCTGGCTAAGCCTTGTGCCACAGATTCGCGAAATTTGAGTTGTCCCGTGGCGACCAGCTCATGAAGCTTGCTGCGGATCTCGGGCCAGCTCTCCAGCTTATCGGACACGATAAACCCCTGAAGTTTGATGCGATTGATCAGGATCGAGCGAATCGTTCTATAGGCATGCGCAGGCTGATTGAATTCTGAGACCATGCCGCATAGCGCGATACGTGAAAAGGGATTCATTAAGGACAATAACAATTCAAAAATTGGCCCACCGACGTTTTCAAATAAACAGTCAATACCTTTGGGTAGCTGCGCTTTCAACTCTTGTTCGAAATGAGACGAGCGATGATCGACACAGGCATCAAAACCGAGCTCCTCGACCACATAACGACATTTGTCTGCACCGCCTGCGATACCAACGACCCGGCAGCCAAGATGTTTGGCGAGCTGCCCAACAACAGCGCCCACGGCGCCTGAGGCTGCATCGACAACAACGGTCTCGCCAGCCTTGGGTTCGCAAATTTCCATCAGACCACGCCAGGCCGTAATGCCAGGCATGCCAAGGATTCCCAGGTAAGCCGAGGCTGGTACTCTGGACGTATCGATTTTAAGCACTTGCTCAGCATTCATGGCTGCAAAAAGTTGCCAGCCTGTTGGCGCTAAAACCGCATCGCCGACGTTGAAGTGCGGCGTACTGGATTCAATCACAACGCCAACCGTACCACCTACCATCAGTTCGCCCACATTGACGCTCTGCGCATAGGATTTTGCATCTGAGATCCTGCCACGCATGTAAGGGTCTAGCGACAGCCATTGATTACGGATCAAGACCTGTCCCTCTCTCAGCGCAGGCATCGCAGCGTCGATGAGTTTGAAGTTCTCTGGTGTCACCCAGCCGGTAGGACGGCTGACAAGAATGATTTGTTTGTTTGTAGTTGTCTGCATGTTGTTAAATTATTATTTGAATTGGTTTCTGGTTCAAAACATTGCCATTGAGTATAGTCCGCAGATAACTATAGTGAAGGAGTATATTGTGAGTATGTTGCGTCGCAGCAAACGCGTTCTAAATGCGATGTAAACGATCCGTTAATCCGCAAGATTAAAAATTTATAAAAGGACAAGCATGAGCGATTATTTTTATGAGCCAAGTAAAGGCCATGGATTGCCACACAACCCTTTCAAGGCCATCGTTGCACCCAGACCTATCGGCTGGATATCGAGTATCGATCTGCAGGGACGCGTCAATCTGGCCCCCTACAGTTTTTTTAATGCTTTTGCAGAGACTCCGCCCATCATCGGTTTTTGCACCAGTGGTGAGCGAAAAGACAGTGTGAATAATATTGATTCGACCGGTGAGTTTGTTGCGAATTTTGTCGGGGCCGAGTTGGCCCAGGAGATGAACATCACATCGGCCAGCCTTGCTCCGGGTGAAGATGAAATGAAACTGGCGGGTCTTGAGTCAGCCCCAAGTACGTTGGTCAAGGTGCCCCGCGTCGCGCGTGCGATCGCTGCGCTTGAGTGCAAGCTTATCCAAACGATCCGGTTAAATAATGCCAATGGCGAACAAACCGACAGTTGGTTAACGCTTGGCGAAGTGGTTGGTGTGCATATCAACGATGCCTTCCTGAAAGACGGTATTTTTGATACAGCTGCGGCCAGACCGCTTGGACGCTGTGGATATCGGGGCGACTATGTCGAAGTCAATACCCTGTTCGAGATGATTCGCCCCAAAGAATATATCTCAGCCACCTGAGCTGCGGGCTTTGCGTTGCAGGGCTTGGCTTTGCAGGTTTTGCTTTGCGGGCTTTTTCGTTGCAGGTTCTATCGGGCAGACCTCGCGTTGCAAGCGTGGGGTCAAGGCGCTGGTCAGTGACTGACTGCCAGCGCAAGCGTGATGGCCCGAAGCGCCATATAAGCACCAAGAATAATAAGTCCTATAAAAAAACATTTTTTGAACAGGTCCTGCCTCAAACGCATACGTATCGCCTGACCGATAAACATGCCAGCGAAGGCAGGAATCAAAGCAAACAGGGAGCTTGCCGCGACAGTCATCTGAAATTGACCCGTGAGCCATAAACCCGTTGCTAGAGCGAAGGATGAAACAGTAAAGGCAAGTCCCAGACTTTGAATCATGTCTTCGCGTTTTAAATTAAGTGCTGAGAAATAGGGTGCGACAGGCAGTACCGAAATCCCTGTTGCTCCCATGATGATGCCAGTCAAAAATCCTATCAAAGGTGAGACCCACCACTGCGAGGTGGGTTTGATTTCAATTTTTGCAGCGGTCAGTCCGTAAACACCATAAGCGATTAACACGCAACCCAGACCGATGGTGACCAGGTGGGTTTTACCGCTGGTGATAAAGCTAACCCCGATCGGCGTCCCCAGGCAAATGCCAAGCAGAAGCGTAGCGAAGCGCCTGGCGAGGATTCTGAAACTGGGACCCGCCAACAGTTGCCAGATATTTGTGATTAAAGAGGGCAGAACCAGCATCGCTGCTGCTTCGACAGGCGGTATCGCTAGCCCCAGTATGCCGATTGCGAAGGTCGGCAACCCCATACCCAGCACACCTTTAATTATTCCAGCTGCAATAAAGATCAGGCCTACGAACAGAATGATGGGGAGTGAATCAAACATATGAATGGTTTATCTTGGGTTTGGATTTGGATTCGTATTACCAAACAACTGCGTTGAGGCAGCTGCTTGAATAATGATTGCCATATCATCTTGTAGAAGAAAGCCTTCGTGCAAGAGATTTGCTGCAGCTTGCCTGATCTGTCCGACATACTGATCGCGGCTTTGATATCTTTCCGTGACAGAGGGTCTAGGATCTTTATTTTTTTCTCGCTCTTCTTTATTGATAGCAAAGGCTGAATAAGAGCCAATCAAGGAGCATGTAAAAGTCTGTGGTGCGTTTTGACCGCCATGGGTGCCGAGCGGTGCAACCAGGTCGGGTAAACGCACGCCTCCTAAAGCATTGCCATCAGAATCGAGTTGGGGCACTTGGATGACCGCATTGGGCAAATGGGCAGGCGCGCGCAAGGTTGGAATATTGTCAGAGGCTTTTTCAAGAGGCATCAGGCGATTTTGTGGTGGCAACGAGTTTGCTGTGACCCACTCGTCGAGTCTGAGAAAGGTCGCTCTCGAAACGGGTGTCCAGTCCAGCACTGCCCTGGGCAGCGTACAGTCTTTTGGTTGTTTGGGCACCAGTACATGCGATGCGCCTGCGATGTCATACATCCTGACATTGGCGGGGATCGGCTGATCCGCCGTACCACTCGCACCGGTACGTCCGAGTGACGCACGCAGTGAATAAAAGTCGGTCGAGGTGCTTAGTAACATCATTTTTGGCGGGACTTCGCCGCGTGACTGAACCTCGCTAGTGATATCGCCAATCGTTAATTGTTTTTCGTGAACGCCGCGCATCTCGGGATTAGTGAAATTAGGCGATGCATTACCACTGGATTCGGGACCAGTACCGGTTTGCAGGATGGGCAGCAAGCCAGCACCTGAAACGAAAATCTGCATGCCATCAAAGACGCGTCGCTGCCCCGCCATGTTGAAGCCATTGAGCAGGAATGTTTTCAGGAATCGTCCTGTTTGAGATTTACCACTGGCTATGGTGCGGCTGATCTGACCTTTGAGTGGATTGGGGTTGCCGGTTGAGTCGGCGGCAGACTTTGAAAGAAAAATACCGGCGTCACGCATGATGGCGAAACCAACGCCTTCAGCAAAACGGGTTTTACCTTCCTTGTCTGTAAACGATGGTAATTCAGCGCCCTGACCGAGCTCCCAGTAAACTTCGGCAACGCTGTAGCCATAGTCCTGTAAAAATCCGGTTCCTTGCTCAAAGGTGCCCGACTGAAAGGGCTCATCGCGTGGCGAGTTGTAGAGCGCCTGAGCGTAAGCGCGGCCGCGGTTGGGGACGTCAACTAATAACGCACCATTACCATGCGCTTTTTCTGACGGCATAATCAATACGAGTTTCGTTGCGTATTCGACATTGCCACGACTATTCAGTTTGATTTGATCTAGTCCGGGGATGTTTTCTTTAGGGGAGATCTCACCACGCAATTTACCCTTGAGGATCACAAACTCTCCGCTTCGAAATGTCCCGTAGGGTTCGGTGGAGTCGATTTGAAGGTGCGTGATTTCGGCTTGTGCACAAAAGCCAAGTGAAAGGGACAGCGCCAGCAGGCTATGTTGCAAAGTTAATTTAGTGATGTTCAAGATTGACTCCCCTGTGATCGTTGTTATATTAGCTATGTTCAAATCAAATCATAAGCAGAGACAATGATGACATCCGCTCAACCTACAGTTGTACCCGATTCTGCCTTGGACAAACCTGTTTGTCGATATGAAATCCCTGAACTCGCCTCATTGCCTGAGGATATCAGGGAAAAAATCTTAACTGTGCAGGAAAAATCTGGTTTTGTACCGAACGTATTCCTCACGCTCAGCCGGCGTCCTGCGGAGTTCAGAGCTTTTTTCGCTTATCACGATGCTTTGATGATCAAGGATACCGGAAGCTTGACTAAAGCTGATCGCGAGATGATTGTGACGGCGACCAGCGCTAAAAATAATTGTCTCTACTGCGTGATGGCGCATGGCGCAATATTAAGGATTTATGCAAAAAATCCGCAACTCGCCGATCAGGTCGCAATCAATCACCACAAAGCCGATATTACCCCCAGACAGAAAGCGATGCTGGATTTTGCGATCAAGGTTTGTCTTGATTCACAGTCGGTCAATGATGCGGATTACGCGGTGTTGCGCACTCATGGTTTTGATGAAGAAGATATTTGGGATATCGCTGCGATCACGGCTTTTTTCGGCATGTCTAATCGCATGGCCAATACCATTTCGATGCGACCCAACGATGAGTTTTACATGTTGGGTCGCGTACCAAAAAAGTAACTGGTTTTACGCCAGCCAATACTTTTACGCCAGCCAATACTAATGCCCGTCTTTGATCTGGATGATGGCTTCGATTTCGACGGTCATCCGGTTCGGCAAGGAGCCCATGCCGACAGCGGAGCGGGCATGCTTGCCGCGCTCTCCAAACACCTCGACGAGTAAATCCGAGCAGCCATTAATGACTTTGGGATGTTCACCGAATTCAGGTTCTGCATTGACCATGCCCAACAGTTTGACGATGGCTTCGACGTGATCCAGTGAGCCGAGCGCCTGACGTATGGTGGCCAGCATTTGCAGACCAATTTGTCGTGCATCAGCATAGGCGCGCTCGACCGAACAGTCTTTGCCTACTCTGCCCACGCTGATTTCACCCGCTGCGTTGCGAGGTCCTTGCCCAGATAAATAAAGCAGTTGACCGACGCGCCGGTAGGGCAGGAAATTACCAATCGGCGCGGGGATCTTTGGTAAGTCCAGGTTTAATTCTCTGAGTCTGTCTTCAGCTGTCATGTTTGAACCTGCAACGCCTTGATTGTTGGATTATTTAGAAGAACCATCTTTATAAAATCGATTGACTTCATTGAAGAGGCTAAACCGTTTAACTTCATTCATGATGGAATGCGTGCCTTCACTCAAAATCACAAGTTTTTTAGCCTGGGCGTTCGTCAACAGGGGGAACAACGTTTCAGCCATGTAGGGTGGGGTGTCTGCATCCCATTCGGCAAGAATCAGCAGGGTGGGTACGCGAATGTTGGCAGGATCGTAAACAGGCTTGCCTGCACTCCAGAAGATACGGCTGTCCATCACGCTGCCATTCGGTGCGCGAACAAATTTAGGCTCAGCTTTAGAGCCAACCGGATCTGAGGCGAAAGTTTCGCGAGCCCAAACTTCAAACCATGCGTCAGGCTGTGGGTTTTGACCCGCTTTTAGACCGGTGTCTTTACGTTTGCGTGCCTGATCGATGGTGACTTGCCGATAGGCGCCCAAAGCTCCACCAGAGTCTGTCAATGAGGCTGTCTTACGCAACCAGACTGGCGCATAAAGCACTAAACGGTTGACCTTGTCAGAGTGTCGGCTGGTGTAGAGGCCGGTAATGGCTGTCCCCCAGGAGTGTCCCATGACGTTGATCTTGTCCAGAGAGCGGCGCTGACGTACCCAGTCTGCCGCAGCAGCATAGTCGCGCGCGGCAGTATCGGTGTCAGCGATTGGTTTGTTTTCAGCAGCGGGCCGCTCCATTTCCGCGGGGCGTGTTGATTTGCCATAGCCACGAATATCAACCATATAGACATCAAAGCCTTGTTGCGCGAGCACATCCATCCAGGAGATGTCGTCAAGTCTCAGATCGAAACCTGTCTCGGAAGGATAGGTTGCGCCATGGACAAACAGCAGGACATTGTCTTTCGTGAAAGTTTTCAGACTGGACAGGCGTTTGTTGCGCACATACAGCTGGATGCCGGCGTCAGCGCCAGGCACCATGAATTCCTCGATGGTGAGCTGGGAATTCGCAGCAGCCGTGGCGGTAATTTCCTGATTTGCACCGGTGTGTTGCTGGGTGACGCAACCGCTCAGATAAAACGCTGACAGACCGATGGTGAGCGAAGAGAGCAGTTTTTTAATTGTTTTACAGCCAGACTGATGAAGCATGATGCGCCTTTGTCAAAGTGTTGAGCTTGGACAATGCTACCTGTTGGCTTGACGTGTGACTAGTAGGCGCAGAAGGAATCGATGGTGCGCTGCAGCGCAATCGTCTCGATTTGGCGTGCTTTGTTTAAAGTTACTCAGGTCTTGAATAACTCGGTTCTGGCTTGAGCGAAAAGTTTTGGTCCTGGCCGCACGATGCCTCGTCCAAGCAGACCTGAGGCACCATCTGCACCAAGCATTGCGATGGCTGCGATGGGCTCGACATCAGATAAAAAATCCATGCCTGTTCTGATGTTCAAGTCAGCGAAAAAAGGATGTCTCTCAAGCATCAGTGTTTCTTTAAGCGCACGCCAGTTATCAGGTAACCAGGCACTCAAAGCTTCGGAAATCTGTGGGGCGCAGTGCAAGGCTTGCGCACCAAAGCCGGCGGCGTCAATGACGCCGCTGTCTCCAACCAAGGGGGCTGCGGCGATGCGTTGCTCAGCTTTAATAAAAGGACCCTGAGGCGCAACACCAGGGATTGTGAGCCAGGACTCGGGAGAGGAGGAGGTTTTTATTCCCAGGCTCTCGCCATTGCCCGCCAGAGAAATAACAAGCGAGCTTTCGCGGTCGCTACCTTGTGCCGCACCGGTATGCAGCATCAGATGACAAGCAGCGATCCAGAGCGTCAGAAAAAAGAGCGGGCTATTTTCCAGCATCGTTCTAATCCCGGCGCAAGCGGGATTGCTCGACAGGTGCGAAAACAAAATTTGATTCAAGGCGACTTGTGCCTGAGCAGTGCTTGCATGGAGGTCATCGCCTGCGCTCAGTCCTGCCCGCGCAATCGGCAAAAGTGGGACTGGATAAGTTGTAACGAGTGAACGAAGCTCAGTTGCTAAGACTGTATCGCGCCACCTGAGTCGCTCAATGACGTTCAAATCGCGTGAACCAAAGCGAATCTGAGGTCCTGCTCCACTACTAAGCAGTGACCAGGCTTTATTCGAGGAATTCAGATCGGAGATTTCAACGAGTGCTGAATGACAGGAAGCAACTGCCGCCAGAGGCATCAACACATTGAATTGCAGAGCGCTGAGTAACCTGACCTTTCCACTAGTAATCAGCGCTTCGGCCTGTTCGACGCAATTTGCCCAGCCCTCCTGAAGGCACACTAGTACACACGAGGACAGAACAGGTTGTGAAGGTTTAGTCGGATCAAGAAAAGGGGGACCTGCATGCAATAGCGTGTGGGATTCCAGCCCAATCGCTTCGTGTGCTGTCAGAACGTTTGTCCATGCAGGCTCGACCTTGAATATCCTGGATAAAACGTTTTGATTTGCCTTCAGATGGTGACTGGAACTATCGCTCTTATCGCGCGGCTGACTCATTGTTTAGCTCCCTAGATGCCCATGTAAGCTTGTCGCACCCGTGGATCTTCCACTAAGAGTCGCGTTTCGCCAGAAATTCCGACTCTGCCTGTTTCGATCACATAGGCTTGGCTGGCTAATTCAAACGCTGTCACAACATCTTGTTCCACTAACAAAATAGTCAGGCCAGAGCGGTTAATTTGTTTTAAGGACTCGGCAAGTTTCTCAACGGCGCGGGGTGCCAGGCCCAGCGATAGCTCATCAATCATGAGTAATTGCGGCTTTGACATGATGCCTCTGCCTATCGCACACATCTGTTGCTCGCCACCCGACAAGGTTGTTGCATCTTGTTGTTGGCGTTCCTTCAAAATGGGGAACATCGAATAAACAGCTTCAAGATCGTGCTCGATGTCGGCCCGGCTTTCTTGTCTCAGATAAGCTCCGATCAAAAGGTTGTCCCTGATTGACATTCCTTTGAACAGTCTTCTGCCTTCCGGGACGTGCGCGATGCCCGCAGCAAGAACGGCATCGGGTGCTGAACCAGTCATGTTTGCGCCACAAAATTCTATATTTCCCGCTGTGACCGGAACCAGTCCTGAAATGGTTCTAAGCAATGTTGATTTACCTGCACCATTTGAGCCGACGATACAGGTGATTTGTCCGGCTGGGACTTCAAGGTCAATACCCCAGAGCACCTGAACATCGCCATAGCCTGCTTGCAAACCGCTGATTTTGAGAAGTGGTGCTTTAGACATGAGCCACTCCTGCGGTTGGGGCGACGCCTTGTTGCCGTGCTGCGAATTTGCTGCCCAGATAAGCCTCGACTACACGCGGATCGGTAATGACAGTTTGAGGATCGCCCTGACTGATGAGTTCGCCGTGATGCAACACCAAGATTCGTTCACTCAGAGATAAAACGACTTTCATTAAGTGTTCAATCAGCATGATGGTAATGCCGCGTGCCGCGATAGCGCGCATGAGTGTGAGTGCCTGCTCGATTTCTGAAGTGTTCAGACCCGCATTGACTTCGTCGAGCAGTAGAACTTTAGGATTCATGGCAAGACTTTTGGCCAGTTCAAGTCGTTTGCGTGAAGGCAGAGTCAAGGAGGTCGCTGGGCGTAAAGCTTGGGGCGCCAGACCCACGAACTCCAGATGCTCCATCGCCTGCTGCTCTGCTTGTCTGCGGTGGGATGCACCGGCTGCAAACAAAGCTCCCGCAGTCACATTTTCAAGGACGGTCATCTGCGGGAAGGGTTGAACAATCTGGAATGTTCTAGCCAGTCCGCTTCTCGCCGCCTGAAAGGGGCGCTGGGCTGTTACATCCTGACCATTGAAAATAACATTACCGCTTGTGGCTTTAAGAACACCAGTGATCAGATTGACCAGAGTGGTTTTGCCCGCACCATTTGGACCGATCAAGCCAACGATTTCACCTTTCTTTAAGGAAAAGGAGACGTTTTTAACGGCATGCAAGCCACCGAAATTTTTAGACAAGTCGCGTACTTCCAGAATCGTGCTCATGCGCGCCTCGCTTGAGTATGACTAGTAGTTTTTCTTTTAAATAGTTTCTTGTAGTCGAGCTTGAGCAGTCCGCCTGGTAAAAAGAAAATCAACAGGACGATCACAACGCCCAGGATGGCCTGGTGATAGTCCAGAAATTGAGCCCAGATGGTTTCTTCCATCAAAACGAAAAGTGCTGAACCAATGAGCGGACCATAGACAGTGCCAACTCCACCGAGCATCGTCATAACCGGCACTTTGAGTGTCAGCAGGATACCGAAGGAGTCAGTTGGCGCGATATAAGAAACCCATGAGGCATAGATCGCACCAACACTGCCGCAGTAAACAGCTGATAAGGTGTATGCGATGGTTTTATAGCGGTTAACCGAGACACCAACCATATCTGCAGCATCTTCATTTTGATTGATGCATCTCAATCCGAAACCGAGTTTTGAGCGGTCCACAAACAATGTCGTCAACCAGGCCAGCAGCATAACGACTAGCATCGAGTAGAAAAATACCCTGGCGGCGTAATCAGGGCCGCCTTGAAAAATCGGCACGTTCAAACCATCACCACCGCCTGTCAGGTCGGACCATAACGATGCGATGAGGCGCAGCACTTCCACCATCGATATGGAGCCGATCGCAAAATAGTGGCCCTTCATCCTGAGAATCGCAGCGCCGACCAGTGCAGCAAACAGGCTCACAAATATTGTGGCGCATACCCACGCAAGAATCATCGGCATACCTGCTTTTTGCAGGATTGCTCCTGCGTAACTGCCTAAACCCATGAAAGCGGCAGTCGAAAAAGAAGGGTAGCCAGCGTATCCACCGATAAAATTCCAGGACAGGGCCAAGGAGCCATACATGCAGACAAAGGTTGCTAGTCGAATGTAATAGTTGTCGGCCATCAATGGCATGACTGTAAGCCAGGCCACCCAAACGGCGAAGATCAGATGCGGAAATATTTTTGCTCGGGTCATAGTGGTCGAAGGCAATGTGGAAGAGTTCGTTTTCATTCGTAGCCTTTTTTGCCAATCAGGCCAGTGGGTCGAGTGATAAGTAGTGCGAGCATGATCAGGAAACCAAACAAAATAGCGTATTGGGCGCCCATAAAATTCCCGACAATACTTTCAGTCAAGCCTAAAGCGAGTCCTCCTACCAATGCGCCAGGTACCGTACCCAGTCCTCCAATGACGCAAATGACGAAGGCCTTACCGAGCAGAAGTCCGGTTATGTTGGTTGTAATCGGAAAAACAACTGACATGAGGGTGCCGCAGGCTCCGGCCATCAGCGCAGCTAAACCAAAGGTCATGGCATAAATGTGGCCTACCCGGATACCCATTAAGGCGGCCGCATCACGATCCATCCTGACAGCAACTATGGCGCGACCGATGCGTGAACTGCGCATCACGTAATAGAGCAAGCCAGTCAAGCCGAAAGCAAGCAACATCGCGAGCAGTCTGTCCACTGGCAAAATGACCCCGCCAAGTGTGAGACTGCCTAGATCCAGAGAAACCCGACGCGGCGTCGCCTCGAAACCCAGGTTCATGAAGTTATAGAGAATCATGTCCAAGCCGAAGGTCAAGGTCAGTGTCGTCAGCACCGGGCGGGTAATGACTCTGTTAATCGCGAGATATTGAATGAAATAACCCATCACGAAAAGCAAGCCACAGACGATGGGCAGAGAGACAAAAGGACTTATTTTGAAGTGAAACCATGCGAAAAAGGTCAGGTAACCTCCAAGCACGATAAAGGAGCCATGCAGCATATTGATGACATTCAATACCCCCCAGACCAGAGAAAAACCAACGGCTATACAGGCGTATAGCGCACCGAGCATCAGTCCGTTGGCGATGATTTGAGCTAATAGAGTCATAGCGATCTGTCTTCAGGGGATATTGATTGTCCAGAGTGCCTTAGGGCATGGCGATAGCGTTGGCTTGCTTGACTGATTCGGGGAACAACACAACGACTTTGCTGTTTTGAACCTGAATAATCGGCAAGTCACGTCCCGCGTTCATGCCGTTCGCACCAAACTTGATGGGACCATAAAAAGTCACGATATCGAGATTTGCCAGAGCGTCGCGGACTTTTGCCTTATCAGTCGTACCTGCTTTCTCAATGGCTTTTTGTAAGGCGATGAGCGCTGCGGCAGCCGAAGCGTGCACATAATCCGGGTCTGATTTCTCCAGTGCAACGTAGGCATCGTAAAAACCTTTGGTCGAGCCAAACACATCATCAGATTTGTATTGTGTGGAATGATGCCACCAGGTCGTACTGCTCACGCCATTGGCAAGAGGTCCGAGAGCATCGATAAATTCCTGATAGGCCGGGCCGGTGATCATCGTGACAACTGGTGCTGTCACTTTGAGGTCAGCCATTTGCTTGCGGGCAAGAATCAAGTCTTTTGTATAGCCTGTGATGTAGATCCAGTCTGCGCCTGAGGCTTTTATCTTCGATAGTGAGGCGGAGTGATCTAGTGCACCGACTGGGTAAAATTCGCTGTGAACAACCGTTAACCCGGCTTTTTCAGCAGCGGTTTGCATTGTGGCGGCCATTGAGCGCGGAAATACATCTTCACGACCCAGGATCGCGATTTTTTTAACTTGTGGCATTTGTTTGCCAAAGGTTTCGATCATTGCATCGATCAGGCCACCATTTGGCGCGAGTGTGCCAAACAAAAATTTATAGCCTTGATTGAAGACTGATTCAGAAGAGGCGACCGATGCCATCACTGGCACACCATAGCGCTCTGCAACCCCAGCCACGACTTTGGTGTGGCCTGAACCGAACGGCGCAGTCATGAAATCCACTTTATCCTGGGTGATCAGACGCTCGGCCATTTGTTGTGCACGCTTCTCATCGGACTGATAGTCGTAGCTGATCAGCTCGACTTTCATTTTTTTGTCACCGACTTGAATACCGCCAGCATCATTCACACGCTTTAGCCACATGTCATAGGCGATCTTTTGTTTTTTCCCTTCGTCTGCGAGTCCGCCGGTCAGGGCGAGCGGCGCTCCGATCTTAATAACCGATTGCGCGTGTGCTGCTGTGCTGAACGCAAGTGCGCAGAGCAGCGTGATAAATGGTTTCAGTTTCATGACTTCTCCTGAGGATGGTGCCGATAATGAAGGATGGGATTACGTGCGTGAAAAACCAAAAGCTTTTTTGATGCGTTTCCAAAGAGACTGCCAAAAGAGATTGCCAAGATCCAGCGGTGCGACGGGTGCATGCTCGGGGGCTGCAGGTTGGGGGGCCGAGTGCAGGGGCGTTGAGTGCAGGGGTGTTGAGTCTTGAATGTTTGCTGCTGCAAGGGGCTGGCTCGGTTCGCCTGTTTCTTTTGCGAGCTCAGTCGGCAGGACCGTATTGGCTTGTTGTTGTGTTTGAATTTTTAACTTCAAATTGTCAGCAAACGCTTGGGTCAAACGTTGGGCAATATCCTTGACAATTCCACCGCGTGAGAATTGAGCAAGCGGGCCAGTAATTGTGTAGTCAACAGTAACCGTGACCTCGGTCGAAAAACTTTCAAGCAGATCAGACCGCTGTATTAAGTTGAATCTGGCCTCGCCTTTAACGCGAGAGCCGCTTTTTCGATCTGCGCCACTACCAGTGATCTTGCCACTGTAAGTTTCATCGTCATAAAAAATTTCTCCATCGCCGGCAAAGGCTGCGACGATAGGACCTAGTTTCACGGTCATGCTTATTGTTAAAGCGCTCGCTTCAGGAGGGGCTAAAAGCGCTGCGCCTGGCAAACAGGAGACGATCTCCTCAACGTTTTTAAACGATTTCCAAACCTCGGCCGCGGGATAGGGAAGATTGAAAGATTGTTCGATTTCCATCGTGTTCGGTCCGTTATGCAGTCGTGTGCGGAGAAAGGATGGCTTGTTTGCGTACATCCAATACGCTGCTGATCGCCTTGACGATGCCTGAGTAGCCGGTGCAGCGACAGAGATTGCCTGACAGTTCAAGTCTTATCTGCGCCTCGTCTGCGTCGGGCAGGCGCAGCACAATGTCTCTGGCCGTGGCGAGCATGCCTGGCGTGCAATAACCGCATTGCAACGCATGGTGTGCGGTGAAACTCTCGCGTAACTGGCTCATTACTTCGTCGTGCTCAAACGACTCGATTGTCTGGACCGTTGTGCCGCAGCAAGTAGCGGCGCGAACCAGACAAGATCTCACAGGCATGCCATCCACGAGCATGGTGCATACACCACAGACGCCTTGCTCGCATCCCAGATTAGTGCCAGTCAGGTCGTGATGATCTCTCACAAAGTCAGCTAAGGAGGTCCGCGGCTCGACTTCATTGTTCACGGCATTGCCATTCAGTGTCAGCGTCACGCGTGTCATTGCATTTCTCCTTCTTTGGTATCGAGCAACGCGGCTGCCCGCAGCATCGCGACCTCGTGCAAGCGATATGCGTGTGTGTCTGGTTCAAGACCTGCGCTGATAAGTGCTGCGCTTGTCAGCGAGCCAGCTTGCCCGCTTTTAAGCTCTCCAATCAGCTCTTTTGCCTCGCTCAGGTAAACAGGAGGGCCGTCGGTTGCGCCAATGAGCGCATTGCAAATATTTCGTGGAGCATCTATTAAAAAACCCGCCGTCGCTTCAGAGAACTCGCCGGGTTTGCGAACGATTTTGTAATAACTTCTGCGCGCATCGCTTGAGAGTTTCGGTATCCGTATCGCAACCAGTATTTCGTTTTCTTCGAGCGCCGAAGTGAATGTCCCGATCATCCAGTTTACGGCATCAATTTCTCTTTTTCCTTGAGGCCCCGCGACCAGCATCGTGGCGTTGAGCAAAGGCATGAGATTGATCCAGTCTGCTGCGGGATCGGCATGAACAAGACTGCCTCCAAGCGTGCCCTTATTTCTCACTGCACGGTATGCGATTCCTGCTGCGACTCGGCGCAGTAGTCCTCCCGCAGGATCTGCCACAAGACCGTCTTCGATCTGCGCGTGGGTGATCGACGCTCCAATGGTGATGTCGCGCTCAGCCTCCTCTGTTTGAGCCAACTCAGCCAGTGCGGTGATGTCGATGAGCGATTCAGGTTGAGCGAGTCGCATATTCATCATTGGACCCAGCGACTGCCCCCCCGCTAGAGGCTTACCCATCCCCTGACTTTCTGCAAGCAAATTGATTGCGAGTTCAAGCGTTTCAGGTTTGTTAAAAATAAAATTTGCTGATTTCATGATGGGATGACCTTCATTTTCTTCAGCTCTGACTGCTTGATAGCTTCGAGCACAACGAAGGGGCTGATGGGGAGTTCATCGACGCGGGCGCCTAGACTGCTAAGCGCGTCATTGACTGCATTCGCAATCGCCGCTGGTGGTCCGATGGCGCCGCTTTCACCGATTCCTTTTTGACCGAATTCTGTGTAAGGCGCGGGCGTCTCCATATGCTCGATCCGTATAGCCGGTATTTCTGTTGCACCAGGCAGCATGTAGTCTGCAAGTGTAGAAGCCAAGGGCTGGCCGTCCTGGCTATAACGCATTTCTTCATATAACGCGGTGCCGATACCTTGGGCTGCACCACCGATCACCTGGCCATCAACAATCATTGGGTTGATCAGAACACCGCCATCCTCGATGATCACGTAGTCAAGCAGTTCGATCTTTCCATCAGCTGGATCGACGGACACTGCTACGGCATGGCATGCATAACTGAAGGTGCCTGTATCACGTTGCGCCTGATATGTCGTGATGACCTCGAGGCCTTGCGTATCGACGTCTGCGGGGAGTAGTTGAGGTTTGAGATACCAGATGGTTGCCAGTTCCTTGAGCTCAACGCTTGCGTTTTTTCCAACAGCGGCCTGTCCTTTCCATTGAACTGTTTCAAGCTCTTCCTTGAGAATCCAGGCGGCTATTTTCAATAATCTGGTTCGTAAAATTTTGCAGGCTTGTCCTACGGCGCTGCCTGCCATCACGATTGATCTTGATCCCCAGGTTCCTGTGGAGTAGGGTGTGGTTCCTGTATCACCGAGCGTGACGCGGATCGAATCAAGCGGGAGTCCCAATACTTGACTTGCAATCTGTGCAAGCGTGGTCTCCATGCCCTGACCATGAGAGTGGACACCTACCCTGATCTCCAGCACTCCATCGGGAGTGAGTTTGACGCCAGCTGGCTCGCGCCCGGGCACCATTGGAATTCCCCAGCCATGGTAGACCGAAGTGCCATGCGCACCTTGTTCACAAAAAACAGATAAACCAATGCCTATTTTTTTACCGTCAGGCTGGATTGAAAGCTGGCGCGCTCTCCAAGCGTCAAGATCGATTGCTTTGACTGCCCGTCTGACACTTTCTGGATAGTCGCCGCTGTCGAAGTGTTTTTTTGTGATGTTGTCGTAGGGCATCTCGTGCGCTTGAACGAGATTGCGCAGACGCACCTCATAGGGTTCAAGGCCAGCCATGCGAGCAATATCATCCATCACGCTTTCAATCGCATAGCAAACGCCTGTGCGCGCCACGCCCCGGTATGGCAGGATTGGGGGTTTGTTGGTTGCGACAGACCACGTTCTGCAACGATAGTGGTCCATTTTGTAAGGACCTGGCAGAATGCTGCCAACCTGTGCTGCTTCAAGGCATGCCGAGAAGGGGTAAGAAGAATACGCGCCCGAGTCGACCATTGCTTCGCAATCAATGGCGAGCAGTCTGCCATCCGCATCTGCATAGGCGGTAATGTCGTAATCATGTTCGCGGCAGTTAGCGTTGGCTGTGAGTTGCTCGCGGCGATCTTCAATCCAGCGGATAGGCTGTTTGGTGCGCATCGCTAACCACGCAACGCATACTTCTTCGGCAAGCAAAATGCCTTTGTAGCCAAAACCTCCGCCGACATCGGGGGAAATCACACGGACTTGACCTTCATTGAGTCCCAGACACTGCGCGAGTCCTGTGCGATTGATGTGAGGCATCTGCGCTGCGGTATAGAGCACTAACTGAGCTTCCCGTTTGTCCCAGTACGCGACGCAGCCACGTCCTTCCATTGGAGCCATGCTTTGTCTGGCGGTACGGAGTTTCCGGTTGACTTGGATGGGAGCGTTTTGGCGCAGCTTGTCAAAAACCGGACCAAGATCCGCACCCACATAAGTTTCGAGAAATATATTGTCGCCCCAGTGCTCGTGCACCAAGGCTGAATCCTTGGCTCTGGCTTGCCGCATATCTACGACTGCAGGGATTTCATCGAAATCCACGAATACCTGTGAGGCAATATCTTCAGCCTGCGCGCGCGTTGGGGCCAGGCACATCGCAATCATTTCACCGACTTGCCGCACTTTTTTGTTGGCTAAAACATATTGCTCGGAGGACTTAAAGCCAGGCAGGCCTGAGTTCGCGACAATTGGTTTGACCCCAGTTAAGTCCTCAAGCGTAAAAATATTCTGAAGATGATTTTCTGGTTTTTCAATATGGGTAATAAAACCATGCGCTATCGGACTGCGAACGAAAGCGACATCCTGCATGCCATGCAGGCGAAGGTTGGCAACGAATTGACCCTGACCTTTCAGGAATCGCTCGTCCTCTTTGCGCTGAACCGAAGCGCCAATTCCCTGCTGATTCATAGTGAGGGTGTTAGTCATGGCTGATCAACTGGTTTTCAAGCGGCTTGAGGAATCGGCAGGATGCTTGCCGTTGAGTCAAATCTGCGACCCGCGACCAGACAGAAATTTGGGGTCAGCATTCGATCCGTCACGACCTGTGTGCCCTCGTTGTCCTTCATGATCCAGCGACCACGCTCATCGTTCAGAACGGTCACGTCCGCAGCCGCTCCAACAGACAGTGTGCCGATCTTGTGCTCTTCCCGGATCAGTTTTGCAGCGTTGATGGTTCCCATGGGGACGACCTGTTCGAGAGTGAGGCCCAGCGCGAGCATGGTGGACATGGTCGATACCAGTGAAAAACGGGTGCTGCCACTGAATAAATGTTCTTCGTCTGGATGGGAGGCAGGCGTTCCTGCCGGAGCGGGCACTGTCGTGTTGTAGCCATGCATATCCGCGCCAAGCGTATCGGGGATGAAACCCGCATCGATCACGGTCTTGGCTGCGGTAAAGCTGAAATGTGAACCGTGTCCAACGTCAACTTTCAACCCCCTGTCTCTCGCTTCTTGCAGCAGCGGATGAACACGGCCATTGACTTCGACAAAGCCACCGGGATGCCGACTGTAAGGATGCGCCAGCACATCGCCTGGTTTTAACAAGTCCATAACCTGAGGCAGGATTTTGTCGGGGTCGACCCCCATAGCTCCAGAAGCGGGCGTCGGCCACAACTGTCCAAAATGAATATAGAGCGGTAATTGTGTCTGACGACCAATTTCAGCGGCTTGCCGCATCACCTCGATCCCCCAGCGAGCGAAACCTCCGAGTTCGGCATGCGCCTTAATCCCTCTGATCAGGTCCGGATTAGCCAGTGCAGCTTTAACTGTTGCATCAACGTCCAGACATTCGGGTCGATAGAGTTCGGGGTAGTAGTGGCCTTCAAGCCCGCCCACCAGATAGGCAGAAAGAAACGCATACACACGACTAGCTGATTGCTCTGCAACGAAATGCCGGAAGGCTGGCAAAGTCATGCAACTTGGGCCTCCCTGATCGATCAGGGAAGTGACACCAGAGTGCACGCCACAGGTGTCGGCATCCAGTCCGAATCTTCCTGTCACGTACTTGAAAACATGCGCATGCGTATCGATCAGGCCAGGGATAACAAGTTTTCCTGCGCAAGCAATGATTTCAGCGTCTTTCGGGATTGGCGTTGTGCTTGGGGCGATTTTGCCGTCGACAATGATGAGGTCTGCGATGTGATCAATACAATTGGCTGGGTCGATTATTCTTCCACCCTTTAGAACGACTGTTGACATGGCATGCCTCTCAAATTAAGTACGATTTGATTCAGGTCAAGCAAAAGTCATGCCAGTTGCGCTTTTGTCGCAATTTAAGTGGTATGCCACCTAATTTTTTAGATACCTGGATTCTAGTGTTTGAATGTGAGGCTTGCATGCACGGCATTGGTGCGTTTCACGAAGTAACGCACGTTTTTAAGGCATTAAAAATATTCGGTGAATTCAATTTCACACCGTAAAATAATTTAAGTAATTTTTTAATCATCAACATGCAAACAGTTTTTCAATCAACCTCGGTGAGCGAGGCGAGTCATGAGCAACTTATTTCTGAGTTGAAAACGGTGCAACAAAAATCCACGCTACTCGGCCGACCAGGATTTTTAATCAGACGCTTGCATCAGATCCATGGCTATTTGTTTTCACAAGAAACCGCTGAGTTCGGGATCACCCCTGTCCAATACAGCGTCATGACCTCACTAAACGAACATGGCGCGATGGATCAGGTCACCATTGCGCGCGAAGTGGGTCTGGAGCGAACCACGGTCGCAGAAGTCATTGCGAGAATCGAGTCTCGGGGCCTGGTGCGTCGCACAAGCAGTACGCAGGATCAGCGCGTAAAAATCGTGAAACTCACAGTAAAGGGCAAGCAACTGGTCGAAAAAATGGGCCCTGCGGTTACGCGCGCCCACGAATTAACGATCTCACCACTTTCGCAAGAAGATCAGGATCGCTTGATGCTGCTGCTAGTGCGCGTATTAGAAGCAAATAACAGCGTTGGGAATGTGCCGTTCAGGCTGGATTAAAGCCATACTGATCATAAGGTTATCTGCTTGATAATCTTGATAAATCTGCTGAATAATCTGGTGACGCATGAGATTCTGTCAGCTAGAATCAGGCGAGGCTCAGCCTAGCCTAACCTATACCTGACCGAGGACAAGAATAATGGAACTCAATGTTAATGGTGTCGTCCACAAAGTGGATGTCGAGCCTGATATGCCACTGCTGTGGGCTCTGCGTGAAGTGTTGGGTCTGACCGGCACAAAATACGGTTGTGGTGTCGCACAGTGTGGTGCCTGTTCTGTGCAGTTAAATGGCGAGCTAACGCGTTCCTGTTCGATCCCAGTCTCCGCCGTAGCAGGTCAGAAGATCACAACAGTCGAAGGTATTTCAAAAGACACGAGCCATGCGGTACAAAAAGCTTGGGTGGCTCTCGATATCCCGCAGTGTGGCTATTGTCAGTCGGGTCAGATCATGGCTGCAGTCTCTTTACTCAAGCGCGTACCCAAACCAACTGATGCTGATATCGATGCAGCGATGACCAATATCTGTCGTTGCGGTACCTATCAGCGTATTCGCGATGGCATTCACGTTGCCGCCGGCCAGAAAAAACTGGCTGATGTCCTGAAAGAATACGCCACCGCTGGCGTGACCAAGGCTTGAGGATTAAAAACATGACACAAGCAACTAAAAAATCAGCAATCAACTCCTCGCGTCGTCAGTTCATGGTAGCTAGCGCGACGGCCGGCGCTGGCCTGTCACTCGGTCTGAGTTTTCCTTTTGCTGCGAGCGCGCAAGCCGTGCCGCTTAAGACCCCCGACGAAGTCAATCTATGGGTGGTGGTTAAGCCCGACGATACTGTTGTGGTGCGTATCGTGCGCTCGGAAATGGGGCAGGGCACCCGCACGGGTCTTGCACAGCTGGTCGCTGAAGAGCTGGACTGCGACTGGTCGAAAGTCACAACGCAGGCACCTACGGCGGGTCAGAACCTCGCACGTGGCCGTGCCTGGGGTGCGATGGCAACTGGCGGTAGCCGGGGGATTCGCGATTCGCAGGATTATGTGCGCCGGGGTGGTGCTGCCGCACGCATGATGCTGCTGCAAGCTGCGGCTGACCAATGGAAAGTGCCGGTTGCTGAATTAAAAGTCAGCAAAGCCGTCATCACTCATTCCTCAGGAAAGAAAACGACCTATGGCAAAGTTGCGGACGCAGCAGCCAAACTGACACCTCCTGATCCAAAAACAATTGTTCTGAAAAAGCCCCAGCAGTGGACGATCGCAGGCACATCGGTGCCGCGTTTGGATACAGCCAACAAAGTCAATGGCAGCAAAGTCTTCAGCATCGATTTGCGTTTGCCAGGCATGCTCTGTGCTGCGGTCAAGAGCTGCCCGGTGTTCGGTGGCAAGCTGGTGAGCTTTGATGAGTCAAAAATTAAATCCATGCGCGGTATCAAAGGCGTGGTGAAAGTCGATGATTCAACCGTCGCGGTTGTTGCCGATACGTGGTGGCGTGCTAAAAATGCGTTGGAAAATCTGCCAATTGACTGGGATCTTGGGGCCAATGCTAAAGCATCGAGCACCACCATTGCGGCGCACTTGAAAGAAGGCCTGACTGCCGAGGGTGATTTCTGGCAACGCAAAGTGGGCGATGCGCCTGCAGCCATCAAGAGTGCCGCAAAACAAGTCACCGCGGAGTATTTTGCGCCTTTCGTCGCGCACGCTACGATGGAGCCAATGAACTGCGTTGTGAAAATTGGTGGTGGTAAAGCCCAAGCCTGGGTACCCACTCAAAACGCCGAAGCGTCCATCGCAGCCTTGTCCGAAGCCTCAGGACTCAAGCTTGATCAGTGTGATGTACAGACGATGGATTTGGGCGGCGGCTTAGGGCGTCGTGGCGGTACGCAGGACTTCCTGCATCAAGCCGTTGCGGTAGCCAAGCAATTTCCCGATACGCCGATCAAACTGGTCTGGAGTCGCGAAGAAGACATGACTCATGACTTCTATCGTCCCATCGCCATGGCCAAAATGTCAGCAGGCCTTGACGAGAAAGGCAAACTGGTCGCCTTGCATGCGCGAGTCTCGGGTCAGTCAATCAATGCCTGGCTTGCCCCCACAGCGATCAAGAACAACAAAGATGTGCGTCAGTTGCAGGGCTGGTATGAAGAACCCGGCGATGCTCAGTTGGGCTATACCGTGCCCAACTTGCTGACTGAATATGTCATGCGCAATACCCATGTCCCTGTTGGTCCCTGGCGCGGTGTGAATACCAACCAGAACGGTATTTTCATGGAGTGCTTTATCGAGGAGTGCGCGCGTGCGGGTGGTCGAGACTCTCTGGAGTTCCGACGCGAAATGATGCAGAATCATCCCAAGCATCTGGCAGTACTCAATGCCGTTGCTGAAAAAGGAAACTGGGGCAAGCCCTTGCCACCTGGCATACATCGCGGCATCGCGCAGTTTATGGGATATGGCAGCTACTCAGCCGCGACGGCCGAGGTCTCGGTTTCTGCTTCTGGGCAAGTCAAAGTTCATCGCATGGTGTTCGCTTTGAATTCCGGTCATCACGTCAATCCCTCGCAGGTTAAAGCCCAGATCGAGGGCTCGGTTGTGATGGCGCTTTCTTCAACCTTTAATGAAGAAATCACGATTGAAAATGGCGCAGTCAAAGAACAGAACTACAACACTTACCTGCTGGGCAAAATGAAAGATACGCCCAAAGTCGAGTGTGTCCTGGTACCAACCCACGATTTCTGGGGTGGTGTGGGCGAGCCAACGATTTGCGTAGTGGGCCCTGCCTTGTTGAATGCGATCTCTGCAGCGACAGGAAAACAATATCGCGAATTACCTTTACGTAAACACGGTCTTACACTTGCCTGAGCACAATTTGGCAATTCATGTTTGAATTAAATTCTGGAGTATTTTCATGCCTATTCAGTTAAATATAAACGGCAAGCAGCACAGCGTTGATGTCGATCCCAATACCCCTTTATTGTGGGTGATCCGTGAACAAGTCGGCCTGACTGGCACGAAGTATGGTTGCGGTGTCGCTCAATGCGGTTCCTGTACGGTCATGGTTGAAGGTAACGCGCAACGCTCCTGCTCCTACCCGGTGAGCGCAGTCGGTTCGCAGAAAATCCAGACGATTGAAGGTCTGGCTGATAATGGCAAACTGACCAAGCTGCAGCAAGCATGGATCGAGCATCAGGTGCCCCAGTGTGGCTACTGCCAGTCTGGCATGTTGATGGCGGTCACGGATTTGCTGAATAAAAATCCAAAGCCTACTGATGCAGATATCAATGCTGCCATTACAAATATTTGTCGTTGTGGCAGTTTCCAGCAAGTACGCGCTGCCATCCACTCTGTTGCTAAAGCCTAAGGGGTCCACCATGAATGCACGCGTCCCTAATCTTTCCCGTCGTCAATTTATTGTTGGCACCTCCGCCGTCAGCGCCGGTCTTTCACTCGGTCTGACTTTTCCTTTCGGAACTGCTAGCGCTCAAACAGCGCTGGCCGCTCCGGAAGTCGGTGCCTGGGTGGTCGTTAAACCCGATAATTCAGTTGTTGTGCGTGTTGTCCGTTCAGAAATGGGGCAGGGCACGATCACTGGTCTTGCACAATTGGTCGCTGAAGAGCTCGAATGCGACTGGGCGAAAGTTTCAGTTGAATATCCAACACCCGGTGAGAACCTCAAGCGCAAACGTGTCTGGGGTGATTTTGGTACTGGTGGCAGCCGCGGTATCCGTACCTCGGAAGACTATGTTCGCAAAGGTGGCGCCGCCGCGCGCATGATGCTCGTCGAAGCAGCTGCCGCGCAATGGAAAGTGCCCGCCTCTGAGTGTGTTGCAGCAAATAGCGTGATTACTCACAAACCAAGTGGTAAAACCACCAGCTTTGGTTCAGTCGCTGCTGCAGCTTCGCAGCTGGCCGTCCCAACAGAAATTAATTTGAAAGATCCAAAAGAATGGAAAATAATCGGTCAGCCTAAAAATCGTCTTGATACCTTCGAGGACAAAGTCACAGGCAAGCAAGTCTATGGTATCGATTTGCAATTTCCTGGAATGCTGGTCGCCAATATTCGTGAGTGCCCTGTTTTCGGTGGCAAAGTAAAAAGCTTTGATGCCAGCAAAGCGATGGCGATGAAAGGCGTCAAAAAAGTGTTGCAGGTCGGTGACAGCGCGGTTGCGGTTGTCGCTGAAACCTTCTGGGTCGCTAAATCAGCGATGGATATTGTTGATATCGTTTGGGACGAAGGTCCAAATGCGAAGATTTCAAGCGCAACGATCAAGACCATGTTGCAGGAAGGTCTGACGGCTGAGCAGGCTTTTGTCGGCAATCAATTCGGCGATATGAAGGCAGCGGTTTCAAGCGCTGCGAATAAAACCGAATCCACTTATTTTTACCCCTTCCTCAACCACGCACCCATGGAGCCAATGAATGCAACGGCGAAGTGGACACCTGATGGTTGTATGGCCTGGGTTCCTACCCAGGACGGTGAGGCATCTCTGGCCGCTGTAATCGCCGCCTCAGGTCTGCCCGCAGAGAAGTGCGACGTGATCAAAGTCAATCTTGGCGGTGGTTTCGGTCGTCGCGGTAATTTCCAGGACTACACGACGCAGGTTGTCAGAATCGCTAAAGAAATTCCAGGCACCCACATCAAGTTGATCTGGACACGCGAAGAAGACATGACGCAAGGTCGTTATCATCCCGTCATGATGTGCAAGCTGACAGGCACCTTTGATGCGAATAAAAATCTGACGGGCGTGCATATGCGTTTGTCGGGCCAGTCAATTCTTGCCGCAGTGCGCCCCGCAGTTGTTGAGCAGCAAAAAGGGCGTGATCCTCTGGTGTTCCAGGGTGTTTTCGATGGCGGTGAGCATGGGTTTGGTTATAAATTTCCAAATTTGATGGTTGATCACGCTATGCGTAACACGCATGTTCCACCAGGCTTCTGGCGTGGGGTGAACGTTAATCAGAACGCAATTTTCATGGAATGTTTCATGGATGAGCTTGCTGATGCCGCGGGTGTTGATCCTGTTGAGTTCCGCCGTAAATTCATGGGCGAGTTCCCACGCAACCTCGCTGCACTCAATGCTGTGGCTGAGCGTATCGAGTGGAACAAACCACCCGCACCAGGCGTATTCCGCGGCGTAGCGCAGATGAAAGCCTTCGGCAGTTATGTTGCCGCTGCTTGCGAACTGTCTGTGACCGATGGCACCAAGGTCAAGATTCACCGTATCGTTGCGGCAACGGATTGCGGCTATGCCGTCAATCCTGCGCAGATTGAGCGTCAGGTTTCGGGATCTTTTGTGTATGGTTTATCGGCACTGTTCCTTGAGGAATGCACTCTCAAGGATGGTCGTATCGAGCAGACCAACTTTACGAATTTCGATTCGATGCGCATCGCTCAAATGCCTAAGGTCGAGACCATCATTATTCAAGGCGGTGGCAAAGAGTGGGGTGGTATTGGTGAGCCAACGATTTGTGTGGCAGCGCCAGCCGTCCTGAATGCGATCTATCGCGCAACCGGCAAACGCTATCGCACCGTACCTCTGAAAAATGAAGGTGTGACACTGGTATGACGCCATTGAGGGTTGGGGGGAGCGGCTGCATCAGAAGTTTTATGAAGTGCTTTCTGATGCTGGTTGTTCTCTTGCTGTCCAACCCTCTTTGGGCTCAGTCTGCTGACAAGGACGTGATTCTCATTCCGCTCTCCGGTCAACCCGGGGATGCGGCAAGAGGCCGGGCAATTGTTTTGAGCAGGCAAACAGGTTTATGTATTTTGTGCCATAGCGGGCCATTCCCTGAAGAGCGCTTTCAGGGAAATCTGGCTCCGGATTTGGCTGTGAGTGCAGCAAGGCTTTCCAAAGAGCAGCTCAGGGCGCGTATTGTCGACGCCAGCCAGTTCAACCCGCAAACCATTATGCCCTCGTATTACCGTAAAGATCATTTCACACGTGTTGCCCCGCAATATGCTGGTAAGTCTATTCTGAGTGGTCAGGATATCGAGGATGTTGTCGAGTTTTTAGCGAGCCTTAAACAATGAGTACCAACAGACGAGCATTTATTGCGATGACAGCGGCGGCAGGTCTTGCCCCCTTGTTTAGTGCGCAGGCTACAGAAGCTGAGGCGGCGCAAGCAATCAAACAGATTGTCGGCGCGGCGAAAATCAGAACAGGCCGCGTAGATGTGGAGATCCCTCCACTGGTTGAAAACGGCAACTCAGTGGTGATGAAAGTGGCTGTTGACAGTCCGATGACGCAAAACGATTTCGTGCGGGCGATCCATATTGTCGCCGAAGGTAATCCTTTGCCGAATGTGGTGAGCTTTCAGTTGAGCCATCGCTCGGGTCGTGCAGCGGTCACAACGCGGATTCGTTTGAATGACTCACAGAGAATTTGGGCGATCGCGCAGATGAGTGATGGTTCATTTTGGCAAGGGCATGCTGCAACGCTGGTTACGCTTGCTGCTTGCACGGAGGTGTGATGAGTAAAACCTCCAGAACCTTAGTCACAATGCCGGCAACGGCCAGGAAAGACGAAATTATCGAGATTCGGATCATCGTTCAGCACGATATGGAAACGGGTTTCCGACACTCTGAGCAAGGTGTCCGGATTGAGCGTGACATTATTCGTGAATTTATCTGTACCTATAACGGCGTTGAAGTTTTCAGGGCGGATTTGCATCCTGCGATCGCTGCTAACCCAATGATTACCTTTACCACGCTTGCCACTGAAAGCGGCACGCTGGAGTTCAACTGGAAGGGTGATAATGATTACGCTTCTTCCGCAACCAGCAAGCTTACTGTGACGTGATTGTTAAATTTTTAAAACAGCTGGTTTTCCTTTTCGCGCTCCTGAGCGCGCTTGGGGTCAGTTTTGCTGATCCGACAGGCCAGGATCGTCAATCATCCTATGTTTTGATGTCTGGCCAGACCCAGGCTATGCAAAATGACCCTGCGCAAAATCCGGCGACTTTCTGGGTGCTCGATGGCCAGACACTCTGGCAGACTCCTGCGGGAAAAAGTAACAAGTCCTGCGCCCAGTGTCATGGCCAAGCTGAACAGTCCATGAAGGGTGTGGCGGCCAGCTTTCCTAGACTGGTCGACAATAAACTTCTGAATTTAGAAGCCCAGATCAATCAATGCCGCACGGAGCGTCAGCAGGCAGCGCCCTTCGCGCATGAAAGTAAAGACTCCTTGTCGATCGCCGCGTATGTGGCGACGCAGTCAAAGGGTATGCCCATCACAATTGTTGAGAGTCCTGCTCTGGATAAGCATCTGCAAGCGGGGCGACAGCTTTTTGAACAGCGCATGGGGCAATTGAATTTATCCTGTGCGCAGTGTCATGCAGAACGTTCAGGACTGAAGCTTGCGGGCAATGTCATTCCCCAGGCGCATCCAACGGGTTATCCTATTTACAGATTGGAATGGCAGACGGTGGGCTCGCTCGAAAGACGGTTGCGTAACTGCATGACAGGTGTTCGTGCCGAGCCTTATATGTTTGACTCCAGGGAAATAGTTGATCTTGAGCTCTATCTGATGTGGCGCGCTCGCGGTATGCTTGTTGAAACGCCCGCCGTTCGCCCTTGACTGGAAGCATGGACATGAACATCTTTTGTAGAACCTCTTTTAAACTCAAGGTATTTCTTTTGTGCGCGCTTTTAAGTTGTTTTGATGTTCGCGCCCAGACTCAGGATGCCCAAGTGCTTTATCACCGCGCCCTCGCGGCCACGTGTGCGAACTGCCACGGTACGAATGGAAAAGGCGTTGAAAATGCTGGTATGCCTATCATTAGCCAACTGACCGAAAAAAATATGCTCGTGCAGTTAATGGCCTTTAAAACGGGGGAGCGCGCAGGCACCATCATGCCGCAACTCATGAAAGGTTATACCGATGAGCAACTGCAAATCATCGCAAGTGTTTTGGGTAAAAAATGATGGGGAGGCAAACATGAATCGTCGCCAGTTTCTTGGACACAGTACAGCCTTCGCAAGCTTGCTTCTTGGCGCTCCTGGTTTTGCCCGTGCGGCTGACCGTGCGGGTGACCTCAAGTCAGCCGAGATTATCGTGGTCGGTGCCGGCTACGGTGGAGCGACCACCGCCAAATATCTCCGTTTGCTGTCAAACAATACCGCCCGCGTGACGCTCATTGAGCCTGGGTCGCTCTTCATTTCCTGTCCGCTGTCTAATCTCGTGGTGGGCGGGACGCGCACACTGGCCGACCTATCTGTGTCTTACGATGACTTGCGTGTGGCACACGGTATCAACATGGTCAAGGATAGTATTAGCCAGATTGATGCGGTGAAAAAAAACATCACACTTTCTTCTGGCAAAACGCTCACTTACGACAAACTTGTGTTGTCGCCAGGCGTTAGTATGATGACCGAAAGTATCGAAGGCCTGAGCCAGGCAAATGCAATGGGTGCGACACTGCAAGCCTGGAAGGCGGGTCCTGAAACTGTTGCCCTGCAGCAGCAGTTGCAAGCGATGCAGGATGGGGGGGTCTTTGCTATCACTATCCCGGAGCAACCTTATCG
>Ga0007827_10000100_pt1 | contig 30435 bp, 36 predicted proteins | sample CryBogCBE16Jul07_FD_60332 | JGI IMG/M metagenome (GOLD analysis project Ga0007827, IMG submission 60332) | Freshwater microbial communities from Crystal Bog, Wisconsin, USA - CBE16Jul07 | ecosystem: Environmental > Aquatic > Freshwater > Lake | place: Crystal Bog, Wisconsin, USA | collected...
TAGCCTCAGATTCCGTTAGGTTTTTGATGTTGATGTTGGGATGTGAACGCTGATCAATCCCGTATTTGGTAGCACCACCAGGGTCCGACGGGTCATTCTCATACGATGTCCCTTCCCACTTGAAGATAAAAGGAATGATGATGTTCTTAAACCTATCGGTCATAGAGATCGTCGTAGTACCGTGGCTTATGAACCCTTCCTACTTCCAAGCTCTCTACGGGCTGGTTGCTCTCAACCACTTCTTCCTGCCTCTCGTCCTCGTCCATGTGCGTGAGAGCGGACATGGCTTTCCAGTCCATAGCAGCTTGCCCAGTAATCAACGTAGTCGCCAATGCTCCGAAAAATAGAACGACAAGATTGGCGAGTTCCACAATCTCCTTGGCGGCTTCAGCGTGGGTAAGGATGAGGAAGGAACTCCCCACAAAAACAAGCAATACGCAAGTGCCAGTAATGAAAGCATAGATCGCTTTCTTGCTTTGCGAGGGACGCTCCTCAAGTTTGTTTTTGATTACAGTCGCCCTAGAATTAGCCATGAGATTCCGTAGGTGGAGATGGTGAGACCAATGGGAATCCAAGGGCTAATGATGCTCAACCGCCATGTAGTAAAAGCCACAGCCGCCGCAAGCAGACCAGAAATGAGAAAGAGGAGGTGATGCCAATGAGAGATGCGCGACTCAAGCGAGGTGATTTCTTTTTGCTTGGAGAGGGAATCGTTCTTCCACCAGTCACGCTCCCCTTGAAGGGCCTCCGCTTGCTTCTGGACTTGCTCAACCTGTGTCTTGGCTTGCTCCACTTGAGCTTGTGCTTGCTGGACGAGAGGCTGGATTTCTTTTGGTTTTGCATGAGCAATTCGCTTGATCGTCTGATCCGCATTTTCAATCGATGCAATCGCGGGACGGGTATCAACTACAGATGGTCTAGGAGCGGCGCATCCTACTAGACAGAAGATTGCAGAAACCGCAATGATTTGCAGGGCTTTCATTTCCCGTGGCGGGACTTCCAGTCGTGGTAACAGTCGTAAATGAGCTTGATAAGAGAAATGAATCCAACCAAGAGTCCCAAGACAAGACTCACAACACGCAGTTCAAAATCCAGAATTGGATCAAGACTCACCACAGCCGCCCCAATAGGAGCGATTGTCCCAATGGTTCCGGTGTAGAGCGTGTTATGAGCGGGGTGCATTACGCCTTGAAGCTGACGGTGAGGGCTCCAGTTCCGTTTGGCAACACACTCACATTCAGTCCAGTAGCGTTAGCCCAATTTGCCGTTGTGGGAAGAGAGATCAGATTTGCTCCAGAAATAAGAGAAACAAGGGCCGTGACCTGATCAGAAGTGAGGGTTCCTCGAAGTTGATAAGGAGCAGGGTTGAGTGTGATTGGAGTGGACATGGTGGTAGTTGTAGTTGATGAGGTTGTTAATTGTCAAGTTGAACCCAACCTGATCCATTATATCCGTAGAAATGAGAGTCTCCAGAATCAAAATAAATTTGACCAGCGGAAGGGGAGTCCGGGGCTCCTGAAGGTTTCAAGATTGTTGAGGAACAAGTGAAATTCCCTAAAGCATCAGAAATTATATTTGATCCAGATAAAAGAACTTGCTCGCCATTTCCTCCAATAACAATAGCTGCGTCCCCAATAATCATACGGGAAGTTGAGGTTCCTCCATTGATGTCCGCGATTTGAATTTCTCCGTTGTTGGAATAACTAGAACCTCTATTTTCCAACCGGAACGAATACGTCCTTCCTGTGCTTGTATTAAGACCAAAATCGCAAAGGTCGTATTGGTAATCTTGAATTGCCAGACCTTGAATGCCGGCAACGATTCCGCCACCAACGATGCAAGCGGCATTGCCATCTGCTGAAGTTAGCGTTGCTGTTGTAACTGAACCAAAATTAGCATTATAAGATGATCTGATAGTATCTCCTAAAATTAGTCCACCCTCAGAAGTAATTTGAGTCGCTCCGTCAGCAAAAGAGGCATATCCGTTTATGCTAAACGAAACCGTATTTTGAGCAAATGAAGCATTCCCGCTCCCGTCAATAGTTGCCGCTCCTCCAGCAAACGATGCAGAACCATCTGTATGAAGAGCTATGGCTCCAGAGCCAATGCTAGCATTGCCTCCATTATCAACATAAAACCCCCCTCCTCCTATTGAGGCGGTTGTTAAAGTTGCATTACCTTGATAGTCAACATTTGCGTTATTAAATGGGAATGTAACATTTCCAGCAGAATCAAGACTCAAATAAGCCGACCCATTCTGAAGATAAGGAGATGCTGGCCCTTGTGGCCCAGAAGGAAGCGTTAAATAAAGAACAGGATCAAGGACGTTTGTATTGTCTAATGAAGCAACCCCATTGTTTCCATAATCAACTGTTCCTATAGTTGAATTTACTGAAAGCGTAGGAGAAGATCCATTACTCCCATTGGTTCCATTGGTTCCAGTTGCCCCTAAAGCCGAAACAGTCCAAGAGGAATATGTTCCATTAGAGTTAGATCCTTTAACGTCTATGTATACAGTCCAGTTATTTCCAGAGATGGCAGAAATAGTTCCCCCCATCCAATCAGTTTGAGGGTTGATGGTTGCAGAAAGAATAACCCTACTGCCGACCGCAAAAGCCCCCGTCTTGTTTACGGTAAGCGTCCTTTGAAATTGAAGCCCCGCAGACGGGTTAGACGGGATCTGAATAGAAGAAGATGACGTAACCCCGTCGTACCCCGGTCCAGTAGGCCCAGTTGGTCCAGTAGCCCCAGTCAATCCCTGCGGCCCTTGAGGCCCCGTCTGTCCCTGCGGACCAATCGGCCCCTGAGGACCAGTAGGTCCGGTAGCTCCAGTAGCCCCAGTAGGGCCAACGTTTCCTTGAGGGCCTTGAATCCCCTGCGGACCCTGCGGACCAGTAAGACCAATAGGGCCTTGAATGCCCTGATCTCCCTTTGCTCCAGTAGGACCAGTAAGACCTTGGATTCCCTGAATTCCCTGAGGACCCTGCGGCCCCGTAGGCCCAGCAACTCCAGCGTATAGCGTAACCTGATTCGCCCCCAACGGAGGGTTGACGACAATCGTGTTGGCTGGATTAGGGGGATTTACAGTAACGCTCATTTAGGCAGAGTGATAGACTCCACCACATCAACGAAGCCCTTCAGCAAGTGAGTGTAAACGGAGCCGTTTGTTGCAAGAATATCATACCTATACCTATCTGGAATCAAGGCAGAAGAGGCGGCTCCTGACAGAGACACGTTTACAGTGCCGTTAGTAGGGGTGGGAGCAGAGCATGAAAAAGTCCCCAAAATGGGAAGAGCCCAATCCTTCGCAATACTACCAGTGATGGTATATCCGGTAAGGTTTACAGGAGCCCCATTAACGTCATTATAAATAAAGCTGAAGGAGAAATCACTCCCTTGCTCTATCGCGCATTGGTCAGTGAGATTGAAGATTCCAGCAGGCACACTTTACAGATAAATGAGGTTGATGATAACCGAATCACCTGAAGACATCAGAGTTGAATTAAGAGCGGGGGCTCCGGTCGTAATAGCAAACGAGAGACCGGGAGAAAACGCAATTCCGTTTGGCATCAAGGGAAGGACAAGGTTTGTATTTGCCTGAGCCCTGAAGTTGAAAATAGGAGCGGTTGTTCCAAGGGTCACATTCGTGATCACATCAGAGAAAACCTTGATGTAGTAATCAGTTCCGGATGTGTTGTTGATAAACACGCCGCCGACGAGGCCTGCTCCTGATTTGATCGTCTGCTTGTTGTTTGCGGCAGTCGAGGAGGAGTTGAATGTATATCCTTGCGAGAACCCATTAACAATGGAAGGAACAACATTTACGTCAAACGCATTGATGTTGTTTCCTCCAGCCTGCGCTCCCAGAGACACTGCCTCAAGGATCTTGCAGAGAATAAGCTTCTGATCGTCGCTAGGATTAGAAAAATTAGGAGAGAAAGTGGACATGGTTTATTCTTGTTCGGTGTCTTCCATCTGATCCGACCCGATCTTATCCTCAAGCGAGCGAAGCTGTTCCTTAATGGCCTGCTTGCCCCCCTTAGGCTTGCCCTCGGAGCTACGGTCATCGCGGGAAAGAATAGGCGTCTTGTCCTGACCAATCGTCAGAAGCATCATTTCGCCGCCCTCATACTTGAAGGTAGCCATTTCGCTGAACTCCTCGCCCTCTTTAATGCCCTCAGGGGCGGAGTAATCTTTGGGGATCTTGAATAGTACGGCCATAATGATTTGTGCTTATGGTATTTTATTTACACGGTCAAGTGAATTACCATTTCCCGATTGGACACTTTTCCGTAGCCATTCGGAGTTTTGCCTGAGTTGAGCATCCGCATTTATTACACCTTCCTGACCCTGCAAAGGCATCCTTATCCCACTCAGGACATTGCTTGCAAATGCTTATTCTTGAGTTAAAAATTTCTTGATTTGCCGTCTTGAATCCCGATTGAGCCCAATTTTTCATACTGGTAACAAATGTTCCAGCCATAATTGAAATAGATGGAATCCCGTTTTTTTCAATATCCTTGGGGTATAGATTGCAATAAATCTCCATTGCCTTTGGATCAGTCGGGATTTTTTTCATCCAATAATCAACAAGTTTTTCTTTGCTGATTTTCTTAAACCCACGGGTCATCCACGCCCTTCTTTTTTTAGGGGGACGAGAATTTACTGTAATTAATAAATAAAGGCCTTCTACAACCTCTTTTTTTAATTCGCACATATCAGCAAGACGTCGCGCAAGGCTCGCAGCCTCCCGAGCAAGGCCAATGACCGGGCGTAGGGTTTGTTTTAATTACAGGCTTCCAGTTATAGTAAGCAGGGCAACTACATTGATCTGACACAGCGCAAGCAATACATACATAAGGAGCATTCGGTGCGTAATTAGGGCAACTTTGTGCCGGTCCACTAACAATAAAACCTGGATATAAGTTTGGGTATTTAGGATTATTTTCCGCAGGACACTCTAATCCTTGGCCGCTTCCTAGTGCCTGCCATCCGGTGTCGTCTCCTAAATAAACATAATTAGTCCCATTCAACTCCATTATCATCATTCCGCTATCGCACGGACCATATCCAAGAGTCTGATTTCCTCCACACGCATTAGGGGTTTCTTGACAGCTTGCCGAATTTGCTTCTGATGGATTTTCCGTTATTGGTTTTCTAACGCACTCATAACAGCTATAATTCTTACTATCTCCAGTTGTGTAGTCATGCCTAACTGAATCAAAGCAAACAGAACACAATGCGGACGTTAATTGGTTATGTGTATTGCAATTTTGCGAGCAATCGCAGGAATAAACAATTCCCGAGCTTTGAGGAATACAGTTTTGTTGAGTGTAATCCATTCTACGGAATTTGGCACAAAACAGTTAAGTCAGTTGTTGTGTTGCCGTTGCAAATAGTTATTGTCCTCCAGCCAACCTTGCCTTGGATTGAAGATTCTCCCCAAGAAAAACCAGAAGAACTCAAATTCCAATTACTACCAGAAACCCCTGATCCACTTAATGAATAATTTGCTGATTCTACATTGGTAGCACTCAATGTTACCGCATTGGTATAAACTCCAGACGCAGATAATGTCCACCCCTTGTTGGAGCTAACGCTGTCCCCGCTTAATTCCCAGCCTTTACTGGATCTAACGCTATCTGCATTCAACTCCCATGAGAGAGAGCTTCCGCCTGAGTTTATTGAATTTGACCCAACTCCGCTATTAGCAAGAAACCAAGAGAGATTATTCCCAGCGATTGTTGAAGCACCTGATACACTGTCTTTGCTTAATTCCCAAAAAACCTGATCCCCAGCAATGGTTGATGCGCCAGATACACTGTCTTTGGTTAAGTCCCAATAAATTTGATCTGAGCCAATGGTTTCATAACCAGAAGCCCCAGATAGCGAAAAATTTGCGTATGATGTTAATGAATGATTTGAAGAACTTAAAAACAAATCATTGTAAGAAAGAGAAGAAAGCAGAGTGTCATATCCGCTATCAAAAGAATAAAGCGATAGGCTGGTTATTGCATAACTCCCGTGCAGATGAGAATTGTTAAAGTGAAGGCTATCAAGCGAAAGGCCGACATATGATAATGATGCTCCTATTGTGTCGGAAGTGTTTTTCTTAGAAACATCCAACCCTGTTACGCTATAATTGGCATGAAGCGTGGCAAGAGTATTGTCATGAGATAAAAATAATTTATCTCCAGCGGATACAGAAGCGGAAAGCGTTGTTTGAGATAATGAATAATTCTGCAGGAGGCTTACTTCTTTAGAGTCATATACTCCAGAGTAAATGCTTTGATCTCCATTGTAAATAGTGTCTTGATTAAAAGAAACCCCAGAGTTGCTAATAGTTGCAGACAGTGAATTCTGGTTGCTAGATCCAGAGTAAATTGAACTTTGATAAATTAACTTATCAATTTCATAGTTTGCGCTATTAAGAGTAGTAAAGGTATCTGATATGCTACTTAGGCTAGCAAAGTCATTGAAGAAAAGATTGCTATACGAAAGAGAGGCATTTAAGGTTTCAGAAGAGTTTGCGGCAAGTAAATTTATTTTGTCTAAATTATAACTTGCCAAAGTATTCCCCTCACTTATTGCATTGATATCGTATTTTTGTTTGGATACGATCAATCCATCAAGGTTTGCTTCTGCTGATTTCAGAGTGGAATTTTGCTGAACAATATATTTTCCAGAATAAAGGGAAGGGTTATCTATTTCAGTAACCAAAAAACTTCCGGAGGATATAGACAGGTCGTTATATATTATATTTGATCCGGGGGCGGGAAGGCTAGCTGAGTAAATTTCAATATCAGAAGCCGACATGGTTGATCCCATGTCTGCGCCGGTAACTGTATCCACTCCGGAAAAAAACAACCTGTCTGCGTGCAATGAAGATCCAAGAAGGTTGTCGTGCGTTTGATTTTCCGGCCCAAGAGGCTGAGTCCAGTTGTATGTAACCCCAGTAGCCCCCTGCGGTCCTGCTGGGCCTTGAGGGCCGGTAGCCCCTGAGTCACCTTTATCCCCCCTTGGGCCTTGAGGGCCAGTGGCTCCGGTCGGGCCTTGGGGGCCGGTCGCTCCGGTGTCTCCTTTAGGGCCTTGCGCTCCTGCAACCCCCTGAGGTCCAGTGGGACCAGCGGGACCAATGGGACCGGGAACTCCTTGCGGACCTTGGATTCCTTGAGGACCAGCGGGGCCTTGGATTCCTTGAGGACCAGTTGGCCCAGCGGGGCCTTGCGCTCCTTGGTTTCCCTGCAAACCAACCTGAATAGAAGCCGTAGGGCTTCCCCATCCTCCGGAGGTCTTGGGGCCATAAGCCTGCCCCGTGGCATCATTAATATACCAATCGCCAATAGTGCCAAGGCTAGAAGAAGGGGCTCCGTTGCCGTGATAGATATACCCTACGCTCTTTCCGTTAGCGCCAGCAGGGCCTTGAGGTCCGGTGGGCCCCGTAGCGCCTTGAGGGCCAGTGGCTCCAGCGGGACCAGTAGCCCCAGTATCTCCTTTGGGGCCAGTAGCACCGGTTGCTCCTTGGGGGCCGGCAGGCCCCTGAGGGCCGGTTGCTCCGGTAGGGCCTTGAGGGCCGGTAGCACCGGCTGGACCCTGAGGGCCGGTCGCTCCTTGAGGGCCGGCGGGGCCAACCTCTCCTTGAATACCTGTTGCGCCTTGAGATCCTAAAACCCCAGCGGTAGTTCCAACAATAATAGTCTGCGAGGTTGCGGGTGTAAGGGTTACGTTAGACATGAGAGATGTTTCCAGAAACAGTTACGGTCCCTTGAAGGAGTCGATTCCTGCTCGTAATGTTGCCACTTCCGTCGGTTACCTGCCAAACGACATCGTACTTGTAGGGAGCCGTTGCTGGAGAGGGGACAAGGTTTAGGGACTGAGCCCCGTAAAGGACAAGATTAAACTGACCGAGGGAAAGGTTCGTTGGAACAATCGTAAAGGACGCAAGGACAGGCAAATGCCAATCAAGCTTGATTTGAGCTACGATAGTGCCAGTGCTGAGATTGAGGGGACTGCCAGTAGAATCCTGAACCTGAACCCCCAACACATAGTCAGAACCAGCATCCAACTCAGGAATGTTGTAAACTGCCGCAGAGGAAGGATTGGAACTGACGATAGTAGACATATAATCAAATTGGGTTAGTCTATTCCGCTTGTGTGGTCAATCCAAAAGAAAAGCCCCTCCGGTTTCCCAGAGGGGCTAGTCTTTGATTATCTAACTCGGATTAGGAGTTGCCAGAGAGCGTCGAGGAGCAGGCGACAAAGGCCGGGAAGTCCAGAGGGCAACGCTTGTGGATAACCACGCGACCAAGCCAAGGCTGGAGCGGACGGCTACCATTCTGGAAGATGGCGAGCCAACGACCGATCTTACCGAGCGGGTTATTCACCGTGTCCCTGATGTTCAGCCAGAAGAACTGTCCGGAGTAGTAGTACGGATAGTCATCGAACGGAGCGCCGGGGATGTTCGGGCCGACCTGCTGAACGGCTTCCTCATACACATCCGGGTGGAAGATATAAGCGGCCTCATACGGGGCGGTGTTGTAAGCAGGGTTGATGACCCACTTCTGACCGTTCGTTGCCGAACCAGAGAGGTAGGGGTAAACCTGCGTGAACGTGCCGTTAGCGTAGGTGTAGCGGGGAACCTCAAAGTCAATGAGGTGATAGAACCCACCGAAGCTACGATCAACACCGAGGGGAGCAACAAGCTCGCTAGGCGTGGCATAGCGGAGATCCTGACGCAGATCGCTGTTGGAGCGGAGCAACTGGCGGCTCGTTTCAGCGGAGGTAATCAGTCCGAGGACTGCGGCTCCGTTCTCACGACCGAGCGGGTTGTGACCAGCACCATCACGGATAAGCTGAACGCGAATAACATCAAGCTGATCCTGCGAAAGCTGGGCCGTCGGCTGAGGAAGCGCGGTGTTGCCAGTGTTGCAGTAGTTCAGGTTGGTGTCGCCAGCAACGGTGGAAGGAACCGAGGTTCCGTTATATTCAGCCTGCGTTCCCGAAGAAATCTTAGGGACGAGGCGGAGATACTCAGAACGACGGCGGTTGTCCAGAACCGTGCGGGTAAGCTGGGTCAACTGCTGGACAGTCTTGGCGACCTGACGCTCAATCTCAAAGGAGGTCTTCAGATCGTCCAAGCAGATGCAAGGAGTCTGATAGGCCCTCTGAGTGAGGTTCCAAGTAACCGTGGACTGACCGAACTGGAGATCCTTGGTAGCAGGAACGCAACCATTGGACGCCGCTCCAGTGATGGAGGAGGTAAGGGCAGGTCCAGTGGAAACATTGTCCCAGACGGTTTCAAAGTTACCGGAGAGAACACGCTCAACCGTAGTTTCCGTCAGAGTCGTTCCCATTCCGAGGGGGAACTTTCCGACGCGAGTAAGGCGGCCCCAAGGGGACTCAACCTGATAACGCTCCTGAATATCAACGGAGAAACGATTTGTTTCCCGCTGGAACAGGTCGTTCACTGTGGAACAAGCAATAGCCATAATAAGAAATATTAAAAGATTTGGGTTTAGTTTAGTTGACCGACTCGGAGAGGCGAATCCTCCATACGCCATTATTTGCGGATGCGATCCCGCCTACGCATAATTCACGGACTAGGATGGATAGTCAGAACCGTCAACGCAAAAAGCACAACGACTTTGTATGAATAACTTAATGCGCTCAAGATTGTCCGTATTGATGTCCTTGCCGGTAAGGCGAATGATGGCCCACCCATCGAATGTGGCCTCATTGTATTTCTCGCAATCCTTGACGTATCCACTGCCGCGAGTGTGGCGTCCCCCTGTCCAGACAGCCCCCTCAATCTCAATAGCGACCTTGCCTTCTATGTGAGCAAAATCAAAGCGCCATTTGCGCGTAGCGTGGAACTTGTGTTCTTCCTCAAGAGCATATCCATTGATTGCGCCCCAAAGAAGCTTGAATTTGTTTTCTAGGTTACTGCTCACGGATTATAGGGCCATACGGAAGACACTGATATGGACGCTGTAATTGTTGAGGAGGAGGGATGAGGGGCTCCCCCTGAAAGCACAAATATCGGGGCAGGACCATTTGACCCAAAACACGGGATTGTAATATTTGAAGTTCCTCCACTTGCATTAACAAATGAAAAAGACAGGCTGTAACCGGGGTTTGTAGTATATTCAAAATTTTGCGTACAAAAAGTAAAATCTCCACCAGGGTTTGTATAAGAATGGAATTGAAAATGCAGAAAAGGATAGTAAAGATTTTCGTAAAAATATCCACTTGTTGTAAAAATTGAAAAATACACTTGGCAACCAACAGGAAGAATAACCGGACTCCCTGAGTATATATAAGACATAAACTCTGTTGGGAACTCTGCAAAAGAACAAGTTGCCCCGCAAACAAGCCCCGTCTCATCAGAAATCGGCCCATTAAAACCAGAAGATTGTGATGTCTTTGTGTAAGAACCTGACCCATTTGCCGTAAAAGACGGAGGAGACCCAGTTCCTGTTTCACTAATATTTACGTCAACCTTAACACTAATTGATTTTGTAAACCAATACAGAGCGGCAACATCGTTGATGGAGAACCCAACGGGATAATTCGTACCGCTCCCAACCAAAGATCCATCAGACGTTGGCTGAAAGCAGTAGGGAGTCAGTCCTAGGTAGGTAACCTGTGCCATATTAAGCGTGAGTTGGGGGGTAGTTCAACGTCCCTTGATACGCTGTTCCATCAACTGAGTAAATATCAATGTTGTAGGGAGACCCGTTAATGCAAATCTGAACGCTTACGGGGACTCCTCCTGCGGAGCCGTTGATGTTCTCTTTTCCGATGTTGTACGAGAATCCGGTAAACCCACCAGACCCATCCGCAACAAGGACAGACCCCGCCCCCCCAATAGGGGGGAGGCCTTGCGCCCCTTGCCCCGTGATAGGAGCATTAAAGGATGGTAGCGGCGTTGCGCTGTAATTATCAGAATCCATTAAAAGACGTATGTTTGGATTGTCGTGCTAACCCAGATGTTCGCCTTGTAGTAAACACTCTTGAATGAAGTGGTCTGCCAAGTTTTTGAAGGCCAAGCACTTGCCGAGACATCGGTGGCGGCTTGAGTATATTGTTCATTCATCAGTATGTTCCCACCAGCGTCAATGTGCTGGAGGTTCACGGCAAGATCATTGCAAAGGCATGGGCCCAAATCAAACGAAAGCTTGAAGCCATTGTAGTAAATCCTCTGAAGGGTGTATGTAAAAACATTCGGAGGCGATTGAGGTCCACCAAACCCAAAGTGCGTGATAATCCTCGCGGTCGTCATCTTGGACTGCGAAGCCCTCATGTCAGGGATGATCTTTGCGTAATACTGAGGATTGGTCGCGCTTCCTAGTGCGCTGTAATCCGCTGAAAGCGAGTATACCAGAGATGGGGATGAGAAGGACACGGACTCATACTCCGTCCTGTCTGGAGGAAGCACATTGATATATGCAAACTGCCTCCTCGTATTAACCCCATCCATCGGCTCATCCCTAAGGGACAGGATGTTGAGGTTAGGAATAGATGCCTGAGTCGAAGACGGAATAATCTCCTGCCTCGTCGTAATGTATTTGTTCAGGTACTCATCGTACTGCTGTCCCTGCAACGAGAGGGGGCCGCTAGAGGAAACCGAGGTCTTCTTGGACTTGACCGATGAGATCGGCTCTACATACGACTGAATCGTTCCTCCCCCAGCGTTGTTGACGGAGGTGATGGGGTCTGCCCCAACGTCTGCCGTAACAACCTGAGTGCTGATGGTCGTGCTCCCAAGCAAGCCTTCCTTGTTCGCGGTAACGGAGAGAACAGGGCCGGGGACCGTCTCGTAGACTACGTTCAAGGCAACGTGGAGCGAGCGCATCGGGTCTCCCTCAGGGAGTTCCTGCATCTCCTGTTTAACGACAATCGCGGAACCAAAGATAGGGTCGGTAGTGCCTAAATCAATCGCCTCATACTGATCCCTTCGGATGACGTAGACTCGATTATAGACGGGATACTTGGGGTTATCAGAGCTATACGCAATCCCGTAATTCCAGGGATCTTGAGACGCCATAGTGCGGTCGTTAGCCCAGAACCGCAGGGCAAACTCACCGTCCTCAGTAGGACGCTGGGCAACCAGATAAAGGTTCTCAGGCCACTTGCCAGAGTCCTTGCCCTCGTAGACAACACTCCCATCCAGCGGCAGAGGCTCGTAGTTCCCCTTCTCCGTACTGATCTTCTCAATAAGGATGATATGCCCATTCTTCGTGTAGAAGTCTGGTACAAGGGGCGTAGGGTACTGAGGTACTCCAACCTCCAATACCGGATGCGTAAATCTTGGTTTCTTCTCAGCCATTACGCACCTGTATAGAACTTAGAACCCTTCTTGACAACCTTTTTCAATTTGGAGAGCATCTCTTTACGCTCATTCGGAGTCAAGCTGGAAGATCCGCGAATCTTCTTCTGGACGATCTGGTAGATACTGTCCTGCTCCTCAGGCGTTGCCGCACGGAAGATTTCCATCGCGTCCTGAGCAGTCTTGGTCCTGCGGGTGCGCTGGATGAGAACATCTGGCTCCTTGAATCGTCCCGCGAGGATCTTTTTGTCTGCGGCAGTGAGGATTCCGTCATTGATTCCCTGACGATACATCTTCATCGCCTCGGTCTTGTTCCCGGACTTGTAGGCATCAAAGATTTGCTGACGCAGGGAGTACCTCTTGTCTTGTTCGGGGGAGTATTGCTCCTTCTGTCCGATCTGAGCGGAGAGCTTGAGTGCAGGGGTGGTGGTCATCTTGCCTCCAGCCGCACCCATCACGGGAGAAACGGTAGAGTCATAAAGAGCTTCCGCCGCCTTGCCCCAGATGGTGTCAACCTTCCAGCCTTCTTTATGGAATCCCTGACGGACTGTGCTAGAGCCTTCTTCCACGGGGGCCGGTACACCAGCCGCCGCCATAAGTGGCTCGATAACGGTCGTGCCAACTGCCCCGTAGATGAGCGGGTTCTGTTGCTTGATAGCAACCCTGAAGTTCTCAACGTACTGCATGGGGCCGCCCACCTTGCGAGCATCAAAGCTCTCTGCCCATCCAGCACGGAGGTCAATGCGCTCTCCTTTTGCCACCTCGTATCCGAACCCAATACCGGGGCCGATAAAGGGGTGCATATTGGTTGTGAACAAGTCGTTGCCGACGTTCTTCCAAATCATATCCGGAGAGAGCCCGTCAATGAGCCCTTGCACGGATGCGTTGATGCCGAGAGTGCGGAACCCTCGACGATAGCTCAACAACTGGAACAAGTCGAACGCCCTGCGCTTCCCGTCATCCGTGTCAAACGATTGCCCAAAGTCAATGACACCAATCGGAGTCCCCGGCCTTCCGAAGGGGCTTCCCGTGGTCGCCATGTTGATGATTGCTGGAAGAGTGCCTGCCATAACCAGCCCGGAGAGTTGCATAGCCTGATACTCAAGAGCCGCCTTGTTTGATGTGGGCCTGAATCCCTTGCGAGCGAGAGCGGCGCTTACTGCTGACCTCTGCATGGTCGTGCCACCGATAAGGAATGGAGAGAGGCCGGTGGACCGGAGTGATGCAATCCAACGAGGCTGGAGCCTGTTGTTGTATTCACCAATCTTGTTGATCCAGTTGATCCGGTTGTCCATCGTGTCTTCGACATCCCCTCGCTTCACGAGATTGTCGAAGTAGTCGTGCATCATCAACCTGACAGCAGTATCCCACTTGTGAAGAATCTCGTGCGTAGGAAGGAGCGGTGATCCATTCTCCTGCTCATACTTCGGCCTCAAGCCAACATTCTCCGCCAAGAAGGCGAGCTTCTGGACCGTTTGTGCATCTGGATTGTCAATCATCTTGACGTACCTGCGGATCTCACGGACGGCATTGACTGAGCTAAAGACGGGAACTTTGGCGAGCCAATCCTGCATCTTTGTATCGCGCCCAACTGCCTGAATAACGATACCATGCAGTCCCTTCATATGGGATACGGCATCGGCAATACCAAACACCTGAAGCTTGGTTAGGGAGTTGAGGATGCCCCCTTTCTTCTTGGGCTTGGCATCAACATCGAGAAGCTGAGTGATCTCGTCCGCAAGATTCTCCTGAACGTAGAGGTCACGGTTCTTGGTGGTTACGTTCCCCTCGGAATCTCTGACAGGGATAACTGCCTCAAGACGAGTCACTGGCTTGCCGTTAATCTCCGAAACATCAACATGGCGGTCAACAATCTTGGCAACACCCTTATCAACAAGGTCTTGATAGAACTTCATCTTCTTGACTTCATTGATGCGCGAGGCATACGAACTGGTAAGGATAAGATTGAGATCAGTTGAGAAGTTCGGATCGTAGATACCCTCACGCTGATTCCCCTCAAACATCTTAACGTCAGGGTTGCGGTAGTTCACAACCTGAATCCGAGGGGTTGTTTTGTCGGGGTCAAAGAAGTCCCTGATGCGCCCCTCTTGCTTAGAGGAGATAAGATTCATCCTGCCGCCAAACACCCTCCCAGCAACTTCCTGAGTCGTGTTCTCGGACAGTGTGTGGTCCTTGTAAAGCTGGTCTAGCGCAGGCTGGATGTTCTTCTTGTAGGACTCTATCATTCGCTCAATCTCTGTCCCTTTCACCCCGCGAATATCTTTTTCATAACTCTTGATGTCGTGATTGTCTCGGATTCGATTTGCGCTTTCCGATAGAGCCTCCATCCTGTCCTCAAGATCCTTGATTTTGCCAAGCGTTCCTGAGGGAGCGTTCCCAGAGTCGTATGTCTCAAACAATTCGTCTCGTTCTTTCTTAACCTTATTATACTCATCAACCGTAACATCAAGAACACCGAGGATGTTGTCCTTGGCAAGGATCTCAGTAACTCTCTTGATCTTTCCAACGTCAGCAAAACTCTCGGGGAACGCTTTGGCAATCAGTCCATTGATGATATGGCTGGTTGAGTGCTTCGCGTAAGCAAACTGCGTGGCAGATGCCTTGACGCCGGCGCGGGTGAGTTCAGGGATGGTAGTTCCGTCAAGCGCGTCAGCAATAGTGTTGATCGCAGACTTGAACCCATCAATGAAGGGATTTTTCTCCAGAGAGAAGGTCTTGATCCCTGCGGCATTGATGTCTTCTTGGAATAGCCCTGTCTTCCGAAGGAATTTATAGAATCCCTCGCGAGCTTTTGGAGTCTCAGGATCCTTGGCGTTTTCTCCCATAGCATCCTTGACCTCAGGGTTTTCGAGTGCGTTAATCTGAGGCATCACTTGATTTTCAAATCCTTCATGAGGATTCTCAAATAAAGCCTTAAATTCAGAGTAAGTCATCCCCCTCTTTAGGCCGAACCTTACTGAGTTGAGCAGGGAGTTAGGGGTATTCTCTTCGCTGATTTCTATGGTTTTCTTAACCACATCAGCAAGAACAGATCCTTTTTTTATGTTTAGAAGATTCCTGATAATGGTAGAGAACCAATCCCAAACGCTTTCTTTTTTGAGCGGGGATTTTATTGTTTTTAAGTAATCTTGGAAATTGGAGTTTGTAAAGGACTCCGTTATGAACTCATGAATGTTTCTGAATCCATAATTTATCCCACTGGTAACATGGCTTTTTTTGTTTGCCTGACCATTTTCCCCAAACAAGGCATCCTCAAATCCTCTTTCTTTTACTGCGTGGAGATAAAGCTTTACCAAGTCCCCAACAGGGCCTTTGGCATATTTCAGTGAATCTAAAAGTTCTTTTTTGTATTCCGCTCCGGTGGAGTCCGCTCTAATTCTTGCGTTTACTTCATCAACAGCAGTTGAATGAATGAACTCATGGATGATTGCAGTGGCAGATGATTTATCCCTCAACCATACAGCACCCGGAATCCTAGCGGCATATTTCTCCTCTCGGAGGGCTTGCTCTGCCTCTTCTTTGGTGAATGGGGTGACTATATCATGATCCAGCCCCTTGAATTTAATTTGGGAAAGCGTCTTTGCCAATTCCCTTAATTTAGGATGAACTTCTTTTGAAGACGAGAGCTTCTTTAGCGCGTCCCTTGCTGTTAGTCCATGCAGCGACTTTGTGCTGATTTCTTTCCAAGCAAGAGGGTGGTTATCTAAATGAACTTCATGGGAGTGCAACAATACATTCCCTTCTTTATTCTTGAAGTCGAACTTTCTAGTCGCGAGTTGACCCGCTTCCTTAGCAATTTTATATGCTTCCTCGCGGCCAACAAACCTTCCCTTGTTGGTTACAAACCCAAAGTCTTCGGTGTTCCTCCTAGCCGCCGCATTATCTCCCCTGACGTAGTTTGAATAATCCTCAAAGTCAATCGCATTGGCATCAACCAATTTGCCCAAAGCGTCCGGGTGACTTCCTGAAGCCCAAGGCAAGAACTGTCCGTCCTTGTCCTTGAATGTGGCGGATACTAGCCTTTCTTGATCTTCACCTTCCCCTTGTGCAGTTCCTTCTTCAGTTTTCCCTTTTGCTTCTCCGACAGAGGGCTCCCCTTGCTTAGGAGATACTTTACTTGGCGAGAACTCTTCTGCTTGGATTTTGATGTATTCATTAAATGCGTCAATGTGTTCTTGTGAATTCTTGGGAGCCGCCTCAACTTTCTTCCAACTTTCAGCAAGGCGTTGCTCTTTGTCTTTTTCAAATTTTTCTTTTTCTCCCTTTTCTCCTATGGATTGAATCCGCTGACGGAGTTCTTGGATCTTCTGGATTCTTTGGTTCTGAACTTCTTCGCTAGCAGGGTACTGAGCAACATCGGCCTCAAGCCGATCAACTGCGGCAGTCGCCCTGTCTACGTTTCCAAAAGTGATGTGGCGTTGAGCGAGATCAATCCTGCGCTTAACAGCAGGGTCTTTCTCAATAGCCGGCTTCTGTTTTATTGGTTCTTCACCAGCCTCAGTCGCCTTGGTTTTGGCTTCCTCAATCTTGCTCTTGATCTCATTGATCCTATCCTGCCTAAGGGATTGAAGAGCATCCTTGGCGGGGAACGCTTTGCTTTCAGCCTCAATCTGGCTGAGAACCTTCTCGGCTCGCTTGGTGTCGTTTGCCTCGACGAGCCCATCAGCCATGTCAAACAGCTTGGCAACGCGCTTGTCGGTCTCGACGTTGCGCTTCTGTTTGATGGCATCGTCGGTAAGAAGAACCTTCGCGGCCTTTGCTGTTTCCGTCAGGCCGGCATCTTCTAGGATCTTGGCTCCTTTCTCGCGAAGGATTTGCTCATGAGCCCCAAGGCCACCAAGAACCGCCATCTGAGCGGCTGACATTCCAACACTGCCTGCGGTAACTGGCTCTACTTCATCCTGCTTGATGCCAGCGGCTTTTAATCCAGACTCAGCAACATACCTAGCAGGCTCAAAGATAGCCCCTCCAAGAGCGGCTCTACCGGCACGTTTAAGAACTTCTCCTTCACCAAACTCCTTTCCTACTTTGATATATTCACCTACAGACTTAATTCCAAGAGGAACAGCCCCAAGGATTCCTCCTGCGGTAGCAACGTCTGGGGCCTCCTGCTTTGCCTTCTCAATGGACTCGCTAATCCCAAGAGCTTTCTCAAGTGGGTTGATAACGATGTCCTTGGTAAGTTCAGATCCAGCAGAGAACGCAAGGCCCTCGACAACGGGAGCAACGGGGGTAGCGGCGATAGCCTCGGGCATTGCCAACCCTGCGGCTACCGACCCTCCCCCTAGCTCAAGAAGGTTCTCGGCTAAAGCCGCGCTTCCAGCAATAACTCCCTCCTTGGAGAACAACTGCTGACCAAACGACTTGGGTTTATATTTTGCGTAGAACGCATCAAGACCGTCTTGGGGTTGGGATTGAACCTTCCCCGAGCCGTCTGTTACTTGCGCTTGGTTCCGCGCATCTTCTTCGCTTCGTAGCCCTTGCCCATCTTTTTGGAGGTTTTCTCCATCTTTGGCATTTTTGCCTTCATCTTCGCCATCTAACTCACCTCCTTTCTTTCCTGAACGGATTACTTCGCCTTCAGGAGATTGCACTTCATCGACACCGGAGTTGTCTCCCCTTCCAACGACTTGCTGGTTCCGGGGCGCTTCGGCTTCGCGGGACTGTGACCCTTGAGAGTCGGATGAGTCGACTTGTTCTTGGGATAGTCGTTGTGCTGGGCGATCTTGGCCGCCTTGTGGCTTGCGGTTGATTTCATCTTCATTTTGATTCACCTCCTTTTGGTTATTACTTGCAGAATTTTTTCTGCTTGCGATTCTACGATAGAAATCATCTAAAGCATCTCCCATAAAATTATTTATTTAGGAAAGGTGTATCCGAGCTTGGTCATCAAAGCTCTCTGGGCCTCAAGATCCCCTCCCGTCAAATTGTGAAAATACAAGTAATCCTGTTCGGTAGCAGGACCGCGAGACCCCGGCTCAACTCCCTCTCCAGTTTGATGCTTGCGAATCTCCTCATCAAGAAGATCGGGATTCACTTGTATTTTCCCGCTCTCGTCTTTTTCAAATCCGAATTGCCTCTGAAGTTGTTTCTTCTGAGTCATAAGCTTTTCGTATTCTTTTGCAAGCTCCTCCGGGCTCCTAAAGAAAGCCATCTCTCCAGTATCAGCGGCCCCCTTGGAAAGCTCCCTTTCTCTCTTCAGAGCCTCAACCTTGGAGTCAATGCTATCAAACTGCTTCCTTGCTTGTTCTTGGATCTTGTAATCCTTTCCGGTAATCGTATTGTAGATCGTGTCGGCTTTCTTGAGGGAAGCGTTCTTTTTGCCCATCTCGCCCTCCTCGATCTCCGCCGCAAACGGATTGTCCTTTGAGTAGGCAACAGCAGGAGACTTGGGAGCCGTTGCCGGCGTGATGGTTCCGTCCTCCGAGACCTGCGGGGCGGTTGTTCCGGAGTCCTTCGCTTCCTTTTTGTTCTTTTCATCCCCGGCGTCAGCAAGCTCAAGATTGGCGGCGTTATATTTAATGTCCGCCCCCCTCTGCTTCAAGGTAACCTCGGCTCCGCCTCTAGCAAGAGTCTTTGCTTCCTCGGTTGTCATATCAGGAGACCTCATCTTCGCAATAAGAGCAGGATCAGCAACACCCTTCCTTCCTCCTCGGAGGACATAGGGAACTTTCTCTCCGTAAAGGATAGCCTGATCTTCAGCCTTCTTGAGAATATCATCGTCTGAAGGCTTGGTAGCCCAATACTGTTCTGAGTATTTCGGCATCCACTCGCCGTAAAACTTATTGATGTCGTAGCTTCCGTCCTGCTTGCGGGGAATAAGCGAAGTGTCGAGATTCTCGATCCCGTACTTATTTTCCGCCTCCGCTTGAAATCCCTTGCGAATATCAGAGGCCTTCCCAAGCTTATTGGTAATCGCCTCGGTAATATCCCTTGAGAAAGGAGAGATAAGCCCCTTATGGAAGCCTTCTGTCTGGCGAATCTTGTCAAGCTGGTCCGCCGCATCATGAGAATTAGGGTCAATCGACTCGATCTTCCCAAGAAGAGTCTGAGCGTTCAACTCATGCTCGTGCTGTTCGCGCTCTTGGCGCATCTGCCTTTCCGAGTTTGCCTTCTCAATCGCCAGACGAGCATCCTCAAGATATTCCTGATGAGCCGCCCTCTTCTCTTGCAGATCAAGGCGAGCATCCGCCCTACGCTGATTCTCTTGAGCAGTCTGGAACTCAGCAAGCCGCATGATGTCGGAGAAGTCCCTGTTTGCATCTCCGCTGGCAAGCGCCGCCGCCTCAGCTTCCCTGCTCATTCCCTGAGCGTAGCCACTGGGGTAATAACCACCTCCCCCCTCATTGAAAGGGATGCGAACTGAAGCGATGGATTGTCCTCGTGCCATGATTACGTCGTTTGCTTTTTCTTTTTCGACTGCTCAACAGCAGTTACGGTTCCATACTTGCCAGACACCTTGCTCTCCGAGCGAGGATTCTTGTCGTCTTGGTAGTTGGCATAGTGGCGAGTAATCCCGTACATCACTCCTGTTTCAGGATCAAATCCAGCAGACTCACGAGCCTTCTTAATGCTCTCCACTGCTCCAGCCAGATCCCCCGTAGGGCGCTGAGTTTCCCACGACTTAGGAGCATTGACGTCATTGTAAGCCGCCCCTTGCTTGAGTTGAGGGTTGTCTTGATAGAACTTGGAAAGCCCAGAAGCGTTCAACTGCTTGGCCTTTGCGTCCTCCTCAGGAGACGTACCGGCCACCGTGTAAGGTTGTCCGGAAGCAGAATACTTTACGCGAATATCGGAAGACCCCGGAATCGGGGTTCCAGCAGTTCCCCGATCATAGAGCTTCTTGAAGTCCATGAACGTCTTGGCAACATTCTCAAAGTTGGTAGGAGAGGCCGCTTGTTCTTGGCTAGCCTGTTGCTCTCCACTCTCCCGCTTCGCCCCCTGAGCCGAGTTCTCAGGATTCATATTGGTCCCATACTGCATCGCGAAACTCGACATCGCGAATGGGTTCCAGCTTTTGAACTCTGGGAAGGACCAGCTTTGTGTATCGAGAGCGTTTTCGTTGTCGGCCATATCAGATCAGGTTTTGAATTGAGGAAAGAGCAAATGTGTTCATCTGAATCTCAATAGTGTCATTCTCACCTTCTTCAAAGGCAATAGTTTCATCATTGAGACATTTGTATGCCATCTGCCAATAAGTCTCAGCCCTCTCAAGCTCATTCGCGTTCTCAAAGGCAAACGCCTGAACTCCATACCGATAAGCATTTCGGTTGGAGGGAATCAAAAGATCCGTATCATTCACCAGAGGCACATATCCCCGGCGAACCAAACAATACATCGTCCGGGTCTCAGGAACCTTGCCAATCACCTGATACCTCTGCGTATCAACCGTTCCTCCCTGAGGGCCGGCCCCAGCAGGAACATTCCCCATCCGGAGGATCTGAGTATCCCCAGTGTAGGTATTACTGATCCAGCCAAGCCCTCCCTTTCTGAACTGATAGAAGTCAGACTCAATCTCGGCAATCTCCCAGTTGTCAATCTGGGTGAAGTCAACGGCAATAGCCTGAATTACAGACTCAACGCCAGCAACAGTGTCAAAATAATAATATCCATTGGAATCTACATTAACCTGAAACTTGGTAATGAAGCGGTTCCCCCTCCATTGACCAGAAGTAATAAACCTCTCATTAACGAAATTCAGGGCCGTCCCTACTGCAGGATCAGACGGCCCTCTCCCAGTAACGTAGGGAGCAACCAACTGTTTTGCTTGTCCGAAATTAAGGGATGCCATTGGGACATAGCTATCCTAGCAAATACCCACAAGTCAACAGATTTCCTAGGCGTCTTCCTCGTATTCCTCTTCGTACTCCTCGTCGGCCTCAGGGCTGGAAAGAATCCCCTCATTCATGTCCATGAAGACCTCCGCCATCCCCTTCAACGCAAATTGATTCCCAATCTTGGTGTGGTAAAACTCCGTCTCCCCGTTGTAGTCCCTGCTAGCCAAAATGATGGCATGGTCAAAGAACTCACCAGCTTGTTGTCTCAAACGAGACATGACCTCAACAGGATCAGTTTCCGGAATCTCTTCTCCCAGTGCCATACTCAATCCATTACCCCCAATTCTTCTAAATGGGAACGGAAATCAGAACCTTGGAGACTTTCTGCCCTTCCAGTTGTCCTGCACTTCCCATCCATTACTAACTAAGTGATAAAGCTTCTGGTTATCAAGATACTTTCTATGCGCCCCATCCCATTGCCTAACAAACTCTAAGTCGCTCTCGGAAGCATCCTTGCTATCTTCTGGATACCAAGTTGGCAACACCCAGTTAAATAACTGGAAATAACCCAAGGGGATATTGTGAAACCGATAAAGAGAATCATACGGAGCATCCTCAGCACAAAACATACCACCCGCCAGATAACCCTGAAGCTTCTCCCTCCCCTCAATATTCATCCGATCTATCCCATACATGAACGTCTCATCCAATGACTCCACATTCAAAACCTTCCGGAATCCATTCGGGAAGTAAATATCAGAATCAAAATGGCAAACCCAATCACAATGCCTCAGCTTCCGGAATCCCTCATTGATTCCCTTGCCCTTGTTAAACGCCGCTCCAGCCTCGTAGAATGAGTTTGTCACCACAACCTCGGCTCCCATACCCCTAGCCAATTTCTGCGTCTCCTTGTCCTTTTTAGACGTTACCACAATCACGTTGTCAAATGCCTTCATCGCCTGAGGCAATGTCACCTCAAGGAAATCCGCATAGTCAACACACACCGTCACTCCTTCAATCTTTCTTTCCATAAATTTTCCAACATCTACCCTTGACACATCTCCCCCGCAACCTTAATCTCTCCCCCGTTGTAGGAAAACTACAACAGCGTAACCACCGGAGATCGAGTCTGTCGGGCCGCTGGTGAAGGTCAAGAGGATTGGAATTGCCGCCAATCCTTAATCCAAGGGGCTCCGTCCCCCTTCTTTCCCTAGTCCGCTTAGTAGACTAGTCTCCATAGGTTGTTCTTGAAGATGAGAGGGAATAGAAGCTCTAGTCACGCCTAGGGCTTCTAATGTCCTTTTCTTTTCTTCCTTTTAATCATTTCCTTCTTTTCTTTTGAATCATAGATTATCCCCTTTACAACTCAACCTACCTCCTGCATTATCCGCTCATGGACCCAGAAAAAGAACTCTTCGCCAAATGTACCAGACTCGCCGCTACCGGACTCGACTTCTCCCACCATATCAGGAGTCTTACCCCAGAATACACCCTTCGCCTCAAACACTTCGTCCTCAATCTCCCTGAAGAGATCGCCAAACAAACCATCTACGGACGAGCAGTCTGGAAAGAGAAAGACGCTATCAACTACAAAAAATCACAAAAGAATTGACTTCTTCCGGAAATAAGACTAACTTTTCTCACGCAGTCCAATGTTCCAAGGATAGGCGAGTTGGCCTCCAAAACCGACTGGGTAGGTTCGATTCCTACGGGCTGTGCCACTTTTTCCATTACAAATCCTTGACATATCTCAAAATCTGTATAGGATATGTATCGGAATCATCGCTGGTGCGTTGGAAATATCCGACGGAGGGGAAACCCTAAGGGCTGGGGAAAACAGCCGCCAGAGATGAGTCCTCACCTACCTACCAAAGCGGGCCTCATGCTCCGTGTAGGAAAGGTTACGGGATCGCAACGGTGGCCGTCACACGTCACCAAGCGGTTCTAGCAAAAAGTCCCGTATCAGGGAAACCTGATTCAATATGGTTCGCCCAGCGGGACTCCAATTTTATGCAAGGTCGTCTAATGGTTAGGACATCGCGCTCATAACGCGAGAATCTGGGTTCGACTCCCAGCCGTGCCACCAACTTCTCCAGTTCAAATTCCTGCAAAGCGGGGCTCAGCCTCCGTCAGGTATGTCTGGATGCGCTGACCGAAAGGTTGCCGCTTAAATCGGGGGAGGCAATGAGGGGCAAAATCGGGTGGAATCACCATGAAGGTGCGATCTCGACGTAGCAGCGACCTGATCCTCCCCCAACCTTTTTCTGTTCATGATCGTTAACTATCACTAAATGTTCACGATTCTTTACTATACATAAGTAGTAAATGCCATTTACCACCCCAGAGTAGTAACAGAGTATTTTGTTAAAAAAACGTAGCCGTTTTTGTCACCGGGGTTTTTTAGGAAAAATTTGTAGGGGACTCCAGTATGCGGCGACGATACAACCTTTGACCGCTGAGGGTGGTGCGCGTCCCTACCGCTTCCCAAATAAGGGATTCCTTACTCAAGGGCCGGCCCTGCTCCCTCGCTTCGCTCGGTCGCTTGTCCGCTTCGCTTCCGTTCCGCTTCGCTCACTACGCTTCGCTTCCTCCCGCTCGCTTCGCTCGCGCTGTGGGCTCACGTTGTTCGCCCATTGATCCGCATAGTCCGCTTGGCAACGCTAGACGCTCACAGGCTCCGCATATCACAGATATGCTCCGCGCTCTGCTCGCTTGCCCCTCGGCTCACGTTGTTCGCCTCGGGTATCCGATGGCACAAGGCCATCGCTCCCTCGTCTATTGTGTCGCCCCCACTCGGGGATAAACCCGCTCGCTAGGGCTCACTAACCCAGACAACCCCATGCTCAACAAGTTCACGCTCACCTTAGGCTCCTCCGCCATACTCGGGAAGATCTTGCTAGCCGCATTACTTAGGTCCAATACCCGCCGGCTATTCTCCAAGACTGACATGGCGTCAAGCTCCGCTATCGCTCCGCTTGAGCGCGCAAGCGCGCCGGCCATGTTCGTCCGGAAGGTCGCGGCGGTTTCTGTCAAGTGGCGTGCGAGCGCATCAGAAGTTCGTGACACGCTAGGTACATCGCTATGTCCCTTCTCTCTCTTTAGCTCAACAATTTCCTCCGCCTTCTTTTGTAGCTTGTGTGCGGTAGTTGCTGTCTCCCAGAGTTCGCGTTTTGCCCATTGGCGGACGGTGTTTGGTTTGAGTCCGTGGAGGCGTGCCGCTTCTGTTAATGAGCCTGTTGCGAGGTATGTGGCGCGTACTGCGTCTCTGTTTACTGCGAGAGGTTTTGCCATAGTGTTGCAAAAGGGTGACATAGCTGTTACACGGTGTCTAGTCATTTTATAGGGGAGAAGACTCTCCCCTCGGCCAAGCCCTTCGGTCTTGTCCTCCCCTCTCTGCGGGGGTAAACCCCCGCAACGCCCCCATTTATTGTCGGCCTATGGCCTATGTATGTATATGTTAATGCGTAGTTGCTTGGCGCACATAGCGCGGGTGACTTAATGTTTATGAGTTATTAATCTTCCCTTCGGTATTGAATAAGCATTCGGCTGACGTTAGTATGCCTAACATAGCGGGTAGTGTATGATTTAACTTGTCGCGCCGTGGCGCTTCCTAGGCACGACCGGCCCGAACCGGTCGCCAGTCCTTACCGGGATTGCATCCCGGCCCCTGCTTATTGACTCGATTTTTTTTGAAAAAAAGCTTGGAATCCGTCACTGTAATGCTATTCTTATTGTGTCACCGGAACCCGCGAAACCTTAAGGCCGAAAGGCCGTCCCCGACAAGGGGGGTGAGGAAAACGGTGATTGATCGCGTTAGAACTGGACGCGCCGCCTCCTTGAATGAGAGGGTCCGAGAGCACCGAAACGGGTTAGCATCCGCTAGGACGACCGGACCAAGCGCCGCAGATTTTCGCTCCGCAGGGTGATCCCCTCGCGGTTAGCAGGCCCGCCAGACGCCGCCCCAGTGACCGACGAGATCAGCGATAAGCACGGAGTCCGCCCGAAACGTAGCAGACGGGACGCTCCGATAATGACCCACGGATCATCCCCGCCATGTCATAAGTAAGTCAACTAACTAACAACTAACTAACTTAAGTTTCCAAAAAAAATTTCCGCCTCCGGCGGCTGGGGCTTTACGCCCCAGAGGCTGGGAGCTATCGCTCCCTTTAGCAAACAACAACAAACAACACAACACGCAATATGAAAAACACGCAAATCCTCAACGAGAGAGGCATCAGTCCCGGCCTCAGAATGGCTCTGTACGAGTTGTTCACGCAAGGGCATAAGAGGAAGGAAGAGATGGTCACTCTCCAGTTCCTCAATAGCGATGACCGCAAGGAGTTAGATAAGTATTTTCATCGGCGCTTCAATAAGGCCACAGAAACCCGCCGCGCTCTGAATGAGAAAGGCAAGCGCGTACTCCGCGACCTGTTCTTCGAAGAGGTTAAGAAGCGCGGTCCACTTAAGGAGGAAGTTCGTCGCTTCCGTCCTCTGATGTATTTGTTCGACGACTTCATGAGTGACTTCGATGCAATCACCATCCGGAGGTTCGCCAATAAGAACAAGATTGACCTTATGGATGCGCGCATCAAAGCCGGCCAGAAGCTCGCAACCTTCGAGAAGCACATCATCGAGATGGCTAACGAGCGCATCGAGGCGCTTCGCAGGCAGAAAAAAGTTCCTCTGTACCTAGAGCTTCCCCTATTCGCTTGCTCCGGTGAGCTAGAGGCCGATCAGATGAAGGTCGGCAAGGTTTCCAAGATAGCCCGTAACAAGGGCGCTAATCATCGCGTCACCTATGCGTGGAAGTTCAACGACAAACTGGACTTCGGCGTAGACGGCGGAGGTCAGGCGGAGACCCGCTTCCTTATCGAAGGAAGCCTTCCGGACCTCGTTTGCAACTGCGTCGAGAAGATCGGTGAGGCTCGCCGTAACGGAGGTCATATCCACATCAACGTGCAGAACAACGAGACCATCGCAGAGACCGTGTTCCTGTCCTTCAGGTATCACTTGTCTTGGTTCCGCTGGCTCGTTCCCGCTGTCCGTCGCCACCATCGCTGGTGCAACATCGACTCAACGCCTGACAACTGGCGTTCTGCTCGGAACGAGAAGGCTTGCGCCATCAGCGGAAATAGCTACTACCGGACCGGTACGGTCGAGATCCGTCTCTGGCCTACGTCCGACAAGGCTACCGAGTGGCGCGGTCGTGCGGCGCTCATGCAAGCCATGGCTAAGTGGGGTGTGGAACGTGCCTTTAATGGCGTCTTCCAGATCAACAAGTCCGTAGGCGAGGCCGCATGGACGGAGTTCTTCTGCTGGGCCGCGAAGAAGCATCCGGAAGGTCTACGCTACGCATTGCGTACGCTACGCCGCAAGATGCGTACTTGCTCAGAAGAAGTTGATCGCGTGGAGTGCGGTCGCCTCTATCAACTGTTCCTTGACTCTGGCGTTACAGTGGCGGGTTTCCGTCGCCGCTCAGAGGACTCGCAAAAGAAAGAGGAGGTTATTACCCTCACTCAGGACACAATCAACACACCTAACTTCTAATAATATGTGTAAGCTCGCAGGTTGGACAAACGTTAAGAACTCGCCGCTCCCGAAGGGGGCCGCAGATCGCGCAATCATGGCCGCGCATGAGGTCATCAAGACAACGGAACGCGACGGCTTCGGCGTTGCTCAGTACGGGACCAGCGGTCTCCGTATCCGGGCAATGGAGCCGGGAGAGTTCAAGTCTCTTGACTCCATCGCGTCTCTACATCGCAGGGCCGGCAAGGCGGCTAACGCCTTTGCTACGGCATATCGCACTGACATCGAGGGCGTCTACCGGCCAGCATCCGGTATGATTATCCACGGTCGCACGGCAACGTGCGGAGTGTCCTTGCAGAACGTCCACCCGTTCCGCCGCAAGGGCTGGACACTCGCGCATAACGGGGTCATTAGCTGGGAAGGCGCGGCAGGTACGGACCACGAGAAGGTGTCTTGCGATAGCCAGCACTTGCTCATCGAGATGGCCGATAATCCAGATATGAAGTCGCGCATGACGGGTATGCTCGACATCACCGGATATGCGGCTTTCCTCTGCTTCGACCCTAAGGGCAACATGACAGTCGCGGTCGATGACAAGGCTAGTCTGTACGCTGGCATTACGTCGAAGGGTCGTTGGATCTTCGGAACCAAGCCGACTATCGTGGACGCTATCGCGGACGCATGGAACGCCAAGGGGGTTACGCCGTATCCGCTCGACAACTGGACTTGGCTTGAGTTCGACAAGGACGGAGGCGAGCCCGATGTCAACGAGTGGTCACACGGTGAGACTAGCTACGCGCAAGCTCGCTATGCTCAGAAGTCACTCGGTCGCACTATCACCGGATACTCGACTCAGGCTGAGTTCTACCGGCCAACGCCCCCGGCTGGGACTCAGTACGGACTACCGGACCACATGAAGACGCGCCAAGCGGACTGGCGGTGGGACGGATACGGAGCGCCTACCGTTGACACTGCTTTGACTGCCGCCGAGGTAGACAAGCAACTCGCGGAAGAGGAGGCTCTAGCCGCCGCAGAGGAGAAGATCGCCCAGCAAGAGGGGATGCAACTCTGGCAGGAGTCGTGAGCAACCAATCCCGCTGGCGAATGGTCCAGCACATAGTGGCGGTCTTATTCAGCCTAACGATAGCAACTCTCGCTGACAGAATCCGTCGCCAATAAGAACGCGCAAAGGGGAGTTCGGGCTAAAAGCCCGGGCTCCCCTTTTTTTCTACCGGCGGCTCCTCGCTTCGCTCCTCACCGCCTCTCCCCTTTAGTCGGGGCGATTGGAATTTTCCTTGTCGGGGCGATTGTTGCGGAACCGCTTCTTGTAGTCGTTGAATTTGTGATCGACGGCATTGATCGGCATATTGCGAGACTTGAAGAACTTATCGCAAGCCCTATTGACGATGATCGACAGGTTGTGCATATAGTCCTCCCATTCCTTGTCGCTCGACTCATGGCGCGAGTATTCGTTATGCGGGACGTAGTTCCGATTGCGGGAGGTCTCCCTCCGATAGCAGTCCATTAAGTCGGGGCGATCAAAGTAATTGATCTCCTTGCCTTCGGCTTGCGCTCGCTCCTTGATAGGCGAGCTTGCGTAAAGCGGACAGTTGTAACGGTTTAGGCAATCCTTGGAATTGCAGAACTTAGAGTTGTGGAATGGGATCACAGGACGGGTTCCTCTGGCGCGGGGGCAAAATTAATTTTGTGATTCAGTCGTGCAGAAGCAATGATCATTACATTGTCGCAAGCCTCTGTGTAGTTGCCGTCATAAGTGTTTGCGGCGTGCCAGCACGATTCCATTCCTGACTTATACCATTCCATAAGCTCACGGAGCCTCTCGACCTCTGCCTCGCACTCCATGTCTCGGTCAATCATGGACATTGCTTTTGAAAGTTCCTCACGGAGCCTTGCGACCTCGTTGGTTAGTTCGTCTTTTTCATCAGTAAGCATTTCAATAACCAATGCCTTGTTACACTCATCACACCCATCTCCAAGAACACGCTCTCGAAGAGTTTCGCATTTGCATCCAAATGGTCTTTTGACCTCGTTGTCGGGTGTCTGAGGGTTCATTGGTTCCCTGCACTTACGGCAATACGACTCGTGATGGAAGTGGTCCGGCAGTTCCTCGCTCATGGCTCATACCCCTCAATCTGAGACATACAACGGGCATACCCCGCGATGTCGGTTAGGTTATCCCGCTTAGGCGTATGGGCGTGCCTAGCAAGCTTTAACAGGATCATCATGGCGGCTACGTCTGATGGCGACAAAAGCTCATCAGGGTTCCTCCTAATCGCAATATAGGCGTTCCACATATCCGCGATGCGTTCGTGGCCCCTTAATGCGTGGTCGTAGTCTCGGCGACGGTCACCGGAGGTGATCTCGATAGCCTCTTCTAGGATAGGTTTATTTTTCATTGCAACATCCGTCGCATCCGTGAATCTTGTCCTTGCATGGATCATCTGGATCAGGGTGTCCGATCCCATGAGGGCAAATGCGCTCCATAATCCCGCGATCCCCTCGCCAGTTCTGAGGCCAATCCCTCATATGGTGGTCGGATGGGTTATGAATACAGCAATGTTCTCCACGGCACTTGTCCTTATCGTGGACATTAAGGACGCGATCAGAGCCGACTAGGGTATAGGATTCCATATTTAATTAAGGCTTAGACCAGATATATCCCGATGATCCTATCTGCTGTTTTTGGACATACCCAAGCTCGGCATATTTCCTTTCTGTAACCTGACCTTGATACATGGCCGTAATACAAAAAGAAGAGAATCCAATAATGAGAACGGCAATAACAGCGTGCCATCCGATTGTTTCGTCGTAGCCGTTCATGACAAGACCTCCTTAATGTAATGCTCGATGTAGCAGATAAGGCAATCGTCGATGTTCTCGTCAAGAGCCCCGTGGTTGTATTCAGGAAGATCCTTGGTGTTAGCCTTCAGGATCTCGGCAAGGTTGTGAAGGCGATTGAGACTCTCGACAGCGGAGGCAAAAACCCTAGCCAACCGGACGGCCTCATCGGCGCTAGCCTTGTTGGAGATATACGCCACCGTGCGGCCCGTTGCGTCCTTGATGGTGTCGGCATCGGGGGTGAAGGGAAGCTGGAAAGCTTCGTTGCTTCGGTACTGTTCTGGAACGATTAGATCACTCATTGTTTATACTCCGATTAGTTCGTTTATCTTGTCTGCTATTTGTTTTGTTTTCCCAAGTGTATTTAGCTTGCGAATCTCCTTGAGGGCCTCGACGATCTGCTCGACGCCGAATAGACACTCATTGACACGGCGCTCCGCCGCCCATAGTTGCTCGTTCAACTCGATATTGCGCGAGTAGAGGAAATCATTAGAGGCCTTCATTTCCAAGAACCTCCTTCATAAGGGTGATGTCTTGATCCAGCAACTCGACATGGCGACGGGTTGCCCATACCTCAAAGTTCCTATTGTCGTTGGCCCACCAGCGAATGAGTTCATCTTCAGTCTTTTGGCGGATTTGTTTTTCAAGATCCTTACGAATGATCTTGGCTTGGTAGTAGAATGACAGAACGACGGCCACGACCGTCATGGAAACGATGAGGAGGCTCATGCGTAGGCGTCCTCCATCTCGATCTCGGTTTCCTCCGAGAGCTTGTCCGTGATGGCCTTTCGGGTCATCTTGATGTCGGTGACCAGCTTCTTGAGCATGGCCTTGGGGAGGACGGGTGACTCAGCCTTCCCGCACATCATGGCGCAGGTGAGCGCGGCCTCGATGCGTGAGAAGGAGTTGAGGGCTAGTTGTAGT
>Ga0007827_10000107_pt1 | contig 28820 bp, 28 predicted proteins | sample CryBogCBE16Jul07_FD_60332 | JGI IMG/M metagenome (GOLD analysis project Ga0007827, IMG submission 60332) | Freshwater microbial communities from Crystal Bog, Wisconsin, USA - CBE16Jul07 | ecosystem: Environmental > Aquatic > Freshwater > Lake | place: Crystal Bog, Wisconsin, USA | collected...
ACGCTTCCTTCCCACACTCAGTCACCCTCATGCAGTTGCGTTTCGCTTCGTTCGCTGTGATCAACTTACGGCGGGACTTGCACCCGCGAGAGTGCGCCCATGCTGGGCGCACCAAAAAAAAAGCCCAAGACTTTGCAGTCTTGGGCTAAATCCACCAAAAGAGGAGGGTGGAGGAGACAATCGTGGCAAGTTAAGGAGAATCTCAAGGTGAGTTAACTGAGGCTTGGAACATCTGATTAAGCACTCAAAGTTAAAACACTATTAACTTAACTTCCATAAACGAATCATAGATTATTTATTGGTGCATTGCAAGAACTTTCTTTCACGCAGTTATTTTGCTTGTTTTTACTAGATAAAAGAGAGAAAAGTGTTGTTTTTGTGCACCGCAACAACACTATATGAAATCAATCTGCCTCCCCTAAAGCCTGTATTGCTTCTTGAATACCTGAAAGGCCTCACTTTCAACCCGACTTTATATCCTGTAAGCCGTAGTGGTCATTATTTTCGACATGAAGGTCATCACGCTTTTAATCGGGGCGGGTAATTCTTGCGCGCCGTGTCTCTGGGCCGTTACCCGGTGATGAATCTCGTCGGCCTTCATTTGCTCAACAATTAACCGCGAACGCTCATCCTGCTCGGGCAGTTGTTTCAGGTGATCCTCCAGGTGCGCCTCAACCTGGCGCTCAGTTTCCGCCATAAACCCCAGACTGCGAGCGACACCCGCGCGCCCGGCCAACACACCAAGCGCAAACGAGGCGGCATACCAGGCTGGATTGAGCAGACTCGGGCGGCTGCGGAGCTCTTTGAGTCGCTGATTACACCAGGCGAGGTGATCGACCTCCTCAGCCGCAGCTTTTTTGAAAAGCGCCACCGTCTCGGGATCGCTGCAGGCCGCGGCCTGCCCGCGGTATAACGCTTGCGCGCAAACCTCGCCTACTTGATTAATACGCATCAAACCCGCTGCATGCTGGAGCTCCTGCGCAGAAAGGGTTTCGCTTTCCTGAGCCTTCAGGCTTGCGGCAGGATTGCTGCGTGACGCTTGAGAGGCGCCCGACAAAACCTGCAGCGAGGCATCAAACTCCTCTATCAGGCCATCGAACCAATGCCGACGGCGAACAAAACTGGCGTGAGGAACCGCGCGGGAGGAAGAATCTGACATGGAAATTCCAAAGCATTGAAAACCAACACGACACACGGAGAGAGCAGCTTGGAGCGCTGACAGCTAACCCGGAGTGCCTGAACGTGTAAAAAGGAAACCAAAATAGCACTTTCTGAATTTTAGTCCCTGCGGCAATTTCAGGGTTTAATAAGGATTATCATTCTTGCTTTATGGTTGGGGAATCGGAATGGAAGTCAAAATAGATTGGGGCGGTCCTGATGGCATGCTCTTCGTAGCGCAAACAGGCACGGGGCACATCACAGCGATGGATGGCGCTCCAGAAGGTGGCGGTCATAATCTGGCACCTCGTCCAATGGAAATGGTCCTGGTCGGCACTGGCGGCTGCACAGCCTTTGATGTAGTGTTGATCCTCAAACGCGGCCGTCATGCGGTCAGTGGCTGCTCTGTCAAACTCATCGCCGAGCGCGCTGAAGTCGACCCAAAAGTATTCACAAAGATTCACTTTGTCTTTACGGTCACTGGCAGTAACTTGTCACGTGCAGCGGTCGAACGCGCCATCACCTTATCCCACGAAAAATATTGCTCTGCCTCGGCAATGCTTGCCCACAGCGCGGCCATCACCTGGTCGGCGGACATTATCGACACTACAACTGCAAAACCAGAATAGTCACCACGAGACCCTGCAGATGAACCAGTACGAAACCTTTATGCGCCATGTCTACACGCACGGCATAAACAAAACCGATCGCACAGGTACCGGCACGCGCTCAGTATTCGGTTATCAAATGCGTTTTGATCTGGCCAAAGGATTCCCAATGGTCACAACAAAAAAACTGCATACACGCAGCATTTTTGTGGAATTGCTGTGGTTTTTGCGTGGAGACTCCAACGTCAAATGGTTACAGGAAAACGGTTGCACGATTTGGGATGAGTGGGCCAGCCCTTCAGGTGATCTGGGCCCGGTCTATGGCGTGCAATGGCGCTCATGGCCGACACCGGATGGCGGTCACATTGATCAGATCAGCCAGGTGATCGAGCAGATTCGCAATACGCCAGACTCGCGCAGACTGATTGTCTCGGCCTGGAACGTCGCTGAAATCAAAAATATGGCGCTTCCCCCATGCCATGCTTTTTTTCAGTTTTATGTAGCTGATGGCAAACTTTCCTGCCAACTCTATCAACGCAGTGCGGATATTTTCCTCGGAGTCCCTTTCAACATCGCAAGCTATGCGCTCCTGACCCATATGGTCGCGCAGCAGTGCGGGCTCGAGGTTGGTGATTTTGTCTGGACTGGTGGCGACTGTCATATCTACAGCAATCACTTCGATCAGGTGGAGCTACAGTTGTCACGCACACCGCACCCTTATCCAAAACTCGTGATTCAACGCAAACCAGACACGCTGTTTGATTACAAATACGAGGATTTCGTGATTGAAAATTACGAGCATCACCCACACATCAAAGCACCTGTAGCGGTCTGATTCGCTGCATTCCAGTTACATCTTAAAAGGTCAGCTTTCATGCGACTCAAACTGATTGTTGCTTACGCAAAGAATCGCACAATTGGTCGCGACAACGCACTGCCCTGGAAACTGCCGGGGGATCTGGCGCATTTCAAACGCACCACACTGGGCTGCCCGATCATCATGGGGCGCAAAACCTGGGACTCGCTCGGCCGCCCACTGCCCGGCCGTAAAAATATAGTTATTACGCGAGATGTGTCAAAAGCCAGTGCAGGTGCAGACTTTGTAGACAGTTTGTCGAACGCGCTTGACCTGGTGCGCGATCACGAGCAAGTTTTTGTAATCGGTGGCGCGCAAATTTACCAGCAAGCCCTGCCCCTCGCCGACAGCGTGATTGCTACCGAAGTCCAGGCAGATATCGAGGGTGATGCTTTTTTTGCTCCCCTGGACCCTTCGCAGTGGACCGAATCCTCCAGAGAGCCCAAGCCTGCCGAAAACGGTCTCGCTTACGACCTGGTTGAATATCAACGAATCCTCTGATCAACTGACCAGATGCCTCTAGCAAGAACGGATGAACAAAACATGAAGCGCAAACTGATTAGTGTAGGTGGCCTGCTGGCAATACTAGTATTACTAGTTGCCGTCTATGCGGGGAGCAGCTTTTACGTGGGGGCACGGCTACAGACCGAAACTGAACGCGCAGTTGAAATGCTCAATACACACCTCTCAAGAAAATGGTCCGACCAAGTCCAAATAAGCCAAAGCAGCTATGTTCGAGGTATTTTTAGTAGCGAGGGGACCTACATCCTTAGCTTTCCCTCTTCAAAAGATCCAAACATCCGTCCTGAGATTATTTTTACCAATCAAATTGAACACGGTCCACTGCCTTTGAATCGCCTGTTACACGGCAACTTTACTGCGCTGATGGCTTCGATACGAACCATACTCCAGCCAAATCCCTATACGCAAGCAGCCTTCGGTGCCTCAGGAGGACAGTCCTTCATCGTGGGACAGACCACCATCGATATGCAAGGCGTTTCGACCTTGAACTGGACTGCCCGCGCACTTGACTACACGCAGGAGGCCACACGATCCAAGTTTGGTGGCGCCACGCTTGTGGCTACGATCGGTGCGAACTTCGCCTCTACACTGGGCACATTGAATATCGAATCACTCAATGTCAGCGATGGAAAAGCAAGTCTGGAAATAAAAGGCGTAACGATCAAAACCAATACGCGCTTGGGTGCCTTTGATTTAAATCTTGGCACAAGCAGCGCGAGTTTTGACCGTTTAAGTATCGCAAGACTCGACAAGCCCACTCTCGTGATAGAACAATTCAAAAGTCAGCTCGAGCTCAACGAGAAAGCCACAGTGCTCGACGGTCAGGTCAGTTATGAATTGGGATCCATCAAACTCAATCAGAAAGACTGGGGGAAAATTTCCCTCGCTGCGCGTTACGACCAGCTTGACGGAACGGCACTCATATCTTTGCTCGAACTGAACAATAGCTTACTGACGCGTTCACTCAATATTTCACCTGAAGCAGACCTCGTCACCACGGCTGATTTGAAACAATTCTGGCTTGGGCTTCAGTCGTTGCTCAAGAGCAACCCGCGCTTTGAGCTTGATCCGCTTGTATGGACTACCCCTGAGGGTACGAGTTGCTTTAAGCTTAATGCTGAGTTCGAACCAGTTAGCGCACCTCCCAACGGCATGGGACTCGCAAAAAATCCTCTCACAAAACTATCTGCGCAGCTGGAGGTTTCAAAACCGATGCTGACCGCACTGCTGTCACAGTCACTGCAAAATTCTGGTCTAAGCGCGACACAGGCGAAGACACAAACAGATAAAGAACTTAAGACCTTGCTTGATGTCGCCAGCAATCTCAAGCTCGGTAAAATGCAAGGTGATACTTTCATCAGCAACCTCACATTTGATCAGGAAGTTTTCAAGGTCGGTGGGCACGCAATCCCTACAGATACGCTCAAAACCTATATTGCCTCATCGATTCCCGCAGCCTGGCTAGTCGAAGAAACAACATCGACTCAGCAAAAACCTGATGAAACGGCAGAAATCAGACATCTGGATCCCTCTACGCTCGCTACCATTTTGACTGCGGCAGACTTTAATTTTGAAGAAACCCGAGACGAACAGGGAGACCCTCTGCTCAAAGTCAACCCTGGCAATTCTGGTGCTGCCAAAATCGACATCAGCTTCATAGGCTGTGGAACTGATCCAACCTGCGAGGATGTCTTGTTGCGCGCGACCTACTCTCCCGATAAACCTGTCGCACTCAAAGTCGCCAATGACTGGAATATCCGTAACCGCTGGGCACGTGCCTATGTCAACGATAAAAACGAAGCTGTCATAGAAATGGATATCAACGCCTACGGCGGGATCGGACACGATGCGCTCGAAGGCATGGTGAACACGTTCTTTAAAATCGTCAGCGACTTTTCGAAAGAATTAAAAACCGCACAGTAAAAATATTCACTTAATTTCAGGGGTGCCCCAATGGGATCTTTAGTTAGATATTCACTAACCCAGAGATTCATGCACTGGGTGAGCGCGACTGCTGTACTGCTCCTGATTCCTATCGGTCTGTGGATGGTGAAACGTGGCACCGCGAATATATGGGATGCGCTGACTAACTCGCTCTATGCCTGGCACAAGGCGATCGGTTTCATCACCCTTTGGCTGATCTTCGCAAGACTATTGATAAAACTGCGTCATAAAACACCAGCCTACGACAAACCGCTCTCCCGGCACACACTGCTAGCGATAAAAATTGTTCACCGTCTTTTATACGTGCTTTTAATAACTGTACCGCTTTTAGGCTGGGCTGGAATCACAGCGTACCCGGCCCTTGACACGGTAGCTGGCCTGAACCTTCCAGCATTTCCTTTCATCCCAAAAAATGAAACACTCGCCAAACAGTTATTTGCTCTCCACGGTGTACTTGCTATGACACTTGGCTTACTCGCTCTGGCCCATATTGCTGCCGCGTTTAAACATTTACTGATTGATCGGGACAACATCTTTCAGCGCATGTGGAGTAAGTAAATAATGATTCGTGTCGTTCGCGCCCGCCCTATCCTCACCTCCAGTATCGCAGTTAGTCTTGTGTCTGCCCTCCTCATTTCACAACTGAGTTCGACCAATAACTGGGTGACACTCGTATTGAGCTGGAATATCGGTTCGTGCCTCTATCTTTTTCTAACTTTTAGAATGATGTTCCAGGCCGACCCCGATGATGTTCGCGCCCATGCACTGCGTCAGGATACTGGCAACTACGCCATCCTCGCACTGGTTGTTTTGTCAGCCGTTGTTTGTCTGGTTGCCAATGTGATGGTGCTGGGTATTTCCAAAAGCATGGAGGGCAACGATAAGCTTTTTCATATCCTGCTCGCTGCGCTGACGATCATCACCTCCTGGGCCTTTACGCAGGTCATGTTCGCCGTGCATTACGCCCACGAATTTCATCTCGCGCTCTCTTTTCAGAAAGCCCCCGGGCTCTTATTCCCAGGCCATGAAAAACCTGACTATCTTGATTTTCTTTATTTTTCCTGCATGCTAGGCACCTCAGCTCAAACCTCTGATATCAGCCTGACAACAAGGTCCATGCGACGCGTCTGCCTGTTGCATTGCGTAATGGCATATTTTTTCAATACAACCTTGATTGCACTCACGATCAATATCGCAGCAGGATTTATTTAAGAGATAACTCAACGGTATTGCCGATATCGGATACCGTTGCGCGCGCCATATCGCGCTTGTAACGCAGATCATCAAATTCGGTACCGCGGTGCATGGTGCAGCGGTTATCCCACATCACTAAATCTCCTTGGCGCCAACGGTGTGAGAGCACGAACTGGGGCTGCGTCGCGTGTTCGGTCAATTCTTGAAACAACGCTTCGCTCTCGTCCTGCGACATCCCTAATACCCTGACCGCATGAGAGGCTATATATAAATTTTTACGCCCTGTCTCAGGAATAGTTCTGACCATCAGTTGATTTGCAGCAGGCAATGAGGCGCGCTCACGCTCGGTAAAGTCTTTGAAACCAATCTTGGCACGAGAATGGAAAATGTTATGTTCCACGACCAACTGATCAATACGCGTTTTTGTTGCTTCGGGCAAAGCATCGTAGGCAGCACGCATATCGGCAAACTCTGTTCTGCCTCCTACAGGCGCAATCGCACGCCCGTAAAGCAAAGACGTTAAAGCAGGTACGTGTCGGAAAATGCTGTCCGTATGCCAGAGCCTGTTCGCAAGCCCCGACATTCTTTTACGACTATCCTTGGACAGGATTTCATTTTCATCACCAAGGTTCGACACATCGGCAATCCGTGCATCGATCCGGTATTTTTTTACTTCGTCTGCATAGGTATTGATATTTTGCTCCATTGGGCCAAAAACCTGAGCGAACGCAATATGCTGTTCCGAAGTGAGTGTCTGATCGGGAAAGACCAGCACACTGTAGCGGATAAATGCCGCTTTAATCGCAACGCGATCCTCCTCGGATAAGGGCTTGCTTAAATCAACATCGCCAATCTCAGCCATGAAGTCAGAGGTGACAGGAAATATCGTAACCGCCATATTTTGCTCCGCAATTTTTTAATTAATTTTTATCCCAACCGCTCACAGCATCGAACTCACTCTGCTGTCACACCCGTCTGATCAACGACCATTTTCCATTTTTTCAAATCGTTTTGAATGAACTGTGTCAAGCCTTCTGGCGTGCTGTTCATCATGTCACCATTCTGGGATTCTGCCCATAATTGCAGGGCTGGATCAGTGGTAATCCCGGTCAACTCACTATTTAATCGTCTCACTATTTCCCCGGGGGTTCCCGCAGGGACAAACACAGCAAACCAAGCGTAAGTCTCAAACCCCTTGATTCCCAGTTCTGAAAATGTTGGGACATCTGGCACTTGTTTTGAGCGGCTCGTACCTGAAATGGCAAGCGCACGTAATTTTCCGGCGACTATATTTGAAATCGCTACATCGTTAAACATAACCTGAAGCTGTCCGCCCAACAAATCTGCTGTGGCAGGGGCTGTACCCTTGTAAGGCACATGGGTCATGCGAATGTTGTTATCCACATTAAAAAGTTCTCCCGCGAGATGGCTGACCCCGCCGGTGCCGCTTGAACCGAAGTTCAACTCACCTGGCCGGGCTTTTGCCAACGCAACCAGCTCAGCAATCGTGCTGACGCCCAGTGAGGGAGATACAACCAGTGCCGCACGACTTCCGCCAATCAAGGAAACCGGCATTAAATCTTTCAAGGGGTCAAACGGCAGCGATCTGTAAATCAAGGTGTTGATCGTAATCGTTGCATTGTTGCCAACAAAAATCGTATAACCATCCGCTGCGGATTTAGCTGCTTTGGCTGCACCGATATTTCCCCCACCCCCAGAAACATTTTGGACGATCACTTGCTGCCCTAAGCGTTCTCCCAGAGGTTTTGCCACCGCCCGAGCCAGTGCATCTGTAAAACCACCGGGCGGATAGGGAACAATCATTTGAATCGGCTTGTCTGGCCAGGCCGCAAAGACCGGCGCTGCACAAGTTAAAATCATCGCAACGACCAGGTACAGTCTTTTTATCAAAATTTTGTCTCCCAAATATCTGCTTTTTCTTTTCGTTTTAGCATAGGAAGATAATGATCTCAAACATCATTCAGAATTTAGCGCCTACCGGTACCTTGCGTGCAGGGGTGTTCACCGGCAACATTCTGCTGATTACCGGCACCAGTCCTGCTGGAACACCCCAAGGCGTTTCACCCGACATGTGTCAGGACATTGCCGACCAGTTAGGCGTCAAGCTTGAGCTGCGTCCTTTCAAAAGTCAGGACGAGCTGGTCGAATCCGTTGCAAACGGCGCTTGCGACATCGGCCTGGTGGGTTCTGACCCGGCGAGAGCGAAGAAAATTACTTTCACCCCAGCCTACGTTGAGATCGAGGCGACCTATCTGGTGCCCTCAGGCTCTGATATCCAAACGGTTGCCCAGATCGACCAGCCCGGCATGCGTATCGCCGTCCCCTCGCGCAGCGCCTACGAATTATGGCTGTCTCGCAACCTTAAACACGCCTCGCTCGTTATGGCCGAGGGTTTTGAGGCAACGATCAATGTTTTTGTCCAGCAGCGCCTCGAAGCCCTGGCCGGCCTGCGGGTGGCGCTGACAGAGGACACGAAAAAAATTCCTGGCTCTCGGCTACTGACTGAAAATTTTGCAACGATCGAGCAAGCCATCAGCACACGTAACGCCAATACAGTCGGTCTGGAATTTTTAATCAAGTTCGTTGAACAAGCCAAAGCCAGTGGCCGCGTCGCCGAACTGATTGCCAAGCATCGAGTCAATGGCTTGGTCGTCGCACCTGCCCACAACGCGTCAAAAGCCCAGCAATAGGAAGGGAAAGTTTTCTTCATGCGGGTTACGGTCCGCAAACTGAAATAGTCTGAAACAACTCAGGCTATTTTCGTAATGCATTTGAAACGGCTCTAGCGTCATCATGGTCTCGCGTTCCAACACAGGAGATACGCCATGAAACTGATCAATACCCGCTCACTTGTAGCCACTCTGGGACTTAGCTTGCTGACTCAGGGTGCCTGGGCACAAACAGCAATAAACACACCGCCGCCCACAGCAGTTGCACCCGCAACCGCTCCGTCGGCGACCATGCCAGCCATCAGCGCTCCCGCGCCCTCCGTTGCCGCCCCAACAGCGCCGACGAACGCTCCAGCGTCTGCCTCAGCCACAGCCTCCTCACGCCAGACGAAACAGGCAGAGATGGCAAAGCAACAGCAGGCGTTATTGGGAAAATTAAATCTGTCCCCAGCCCAAAAAATCCAATACGATGCCGTGCAAGCCGCCCGACAGGACTTGCGCAAGCAAAAACAAGCCAGTATGGTTGCGCATCAAAAAACCTTGTCCGAACAAGTAGCCAAAGAACAAATGGATCCACGTGTTGTGATCGAGGCAGATCAACAATCACGCTCGGCCCTGGATGCCAAACGTGTCATTGCTGACCAAAAATGGCTTGCGTTTTGGGATGGATTGACCCCGGAACAACGTAAAACTTTTACGACTGACATGAAAGTCCGTCAGGAGCATCACGCACAAAGGCCTCACGGAACACCCCGCAGCTAAGCTTCGTTTCGGGTTGTCTGGTGAAAACGTATTAGGGCTTAAAATGCCCTAATCGTTTCACTCAGGCAAAGGATTTACCATGTCAACTGCGGCAAAACTATCAAGTCCCGTCAAACTCGGCGCTATTGAATTAAAAAACCGTGTAATCATGGCGCCGCTTACACGCATGCGGGCCATCGCAGGAGATGTCTCCAATCCCTTAGCTAAAACCTACTACGCTCAGCGCGCTGGCGCAGGCCTGATTATTTCCGAGGCTACGCAAATTTCACCTATTGCCAAAGGCTACCCCGCGACACCCGGGATTTACTCAGCGGAGCAAACACAGGCCTGGAAAGAAATAGTCGAAGCCGTCCATGCAAAGGACGGCAAAATCGTGGCACAGCTCTGGCATGTCGGGCGTATTTCGCACTCGTCGCTGCATCCTGAACAAGGATTGCCCCAGGCCCCCTCGGCAATTACGCCAGCGGGTAAAACCCTGACAGCGACTTGGCAAATGGAGCCATACGAAACGCCAAAGGCCATGACAACCGAAGACATCGTCCAGCTCAAAAACGACTACCGACTCGCTGCGCGCAACGCCAAAGCTGCGGGCTTTGATGGCGTAGAAATCCATGCGGCCAACGGTTATCTGCTGGATCAGTTTTTACAGGATAAAACCAACACGCGAACCGATAACTATGGTGGTTCGATAGAAAATCGGATTCGCTTGCTGGGTGAGGTGATTGAAGCCGTCTCGGCAGAATTCCCGCATAACCGAATCGGCGTTCGCCTTTCGCCCTATGGGACATTTAACGACATGGGCGATAGCGATACTTCCGCCTTATTCAATGCTGTGATTCAAAAACTCAACAGCTACGGCCTGTCCTATCTGCACATGATCGAGCCCCGCTCAACCACTGCGGGTGGCAATGACAAGATCGATGAAAACGCACCAGACACGGCAGCACTTTTTCGCAAAGCCTTTAAAGGCGCGTTTATCAGTGCAGGGGGTTATACCCGCGACTCAGGCGAACAAGCCCTGCTCAACGATGCGGCTGATGCAATTGCCTATGGCAGACTGTATATTTCAAATCCAGATCTGGCTGAACGCTTTGCCGTTGGCGCAGCGCTCAATCCCTATGATCGCGGGACGTTCTACGGTGGTGCTGAAAAAGGCTACACCGACTATCCAAGCCTGTGAGTAGCGAATTGTCAGAGCCAGGCTTACTGTTGCGCCTGTAAAGTGGATTTACACATGCGCCAGAATGAGGCCCTTGCGGTTCAAACAAAAAATAATTTCGACCTGATCCGCCTGTTTGCTGCGGCTCAGGTCGCGATTACGCATGCAGCCGACTGGATGCACGTGCCCATCCCCTGGTTAAGTTTTCTGAGGTACTTTCCCGGAGTACCCATTTTTTTCTTTATCAGTGGCTATCTGATTTACCAGTCCTACGCAAACATCAACACCCCAAATCATCTGCGTATTTTTACTGCAAACCGTATTCTGAGATTATTTCCAGCCCTCTACGTCTGCATCATTTTCTCAGTGCTACTGACCTATTACAGCGGCTATTTTTCTACCGTGCAGATCAGTACCAAACAATGGCTGATCTGGCTGGGCACGCAGTTTACGTTCCTGCAGTTTTTTAATCCGGATTTCATGCGTGCCTATGGTGTGGGCAAACTCAACGCAAGTCTCTGGACAATCACAGTTGAGCTACAGTTTTATTTTCTGACGCCGATTGTTTTTTTCCTGTTCAGACATTACAAAAAAATTTCCCTCGGATTGTTTGCGATACTCGTGGCGCTCAATACCGCCAACTCGTTTCTAAACCCCCGGGAATCAACGCTGGAAAAATTATTTAATGTATCTTTTTTGCCCTGGATCGCGATGTTTGCGCTCGGCGCTTATATTTCTACCAACAAAGTACTCCAGGCACGCCTGTTGAAAATCAATATCCTGATTCCACTGGGGCTGTATGCCGCGTCATACAGCTTCGCCCTTGACGCAAACCTGGGTACAGATAATTCTATTAACTTCCTTTCCTTCATCCTTCTCGGCTGGCTGGTCTTCAAAGCAGCCTTCACAATGCCGACTCTTTCAGAATCGATTCTGCATAAAAACGATATTTCCTACGGCATCTACATCTATCACATGCCGATTGTGAATTCCCTGATCTATAAACAACTGACACAGTCCTACGTATATCTGCTAGTGGCGTTGTTCTTGTCCACAATTGTTGCCCTACTCTCCTGGCGTTTGGTTGAAAAGCCTGCTCTCCGGTTAAAAAAAATCAGTTTGCGACGGGCTTGAAAAAAATACTGGCAGAGTGCATACAATTGACTTATCCAAACCCACATTTAACGAGCCAAGACATGAATCAATCGTTGCGAAGCCTTGCAAGTATGCTGATGACCTTGTTGTTGATCGCAGGCTGTAGTTCCAAAGGCGAGCTCAAAACAACTAAAGTGGAGCCCTCGCGTCCTGCGCAGGTCGTCGTTGTGGGAACCAATATTTCCCAGGCGAAAAATAACATCATGTCAGCCTGCTCGGCTAAACGCTTGCAAATACAAACCACCAAAGACGAGGTGATTTGCTCACTCAATAATTTTTCAGGCTCTCGAAAACGCGAAATAGAAAGGTTGGTCAACGATGAATTTGCGACGAACATTCAGATCGTGACGAAATTCAACCTAAGCGAACAGGGCGGAAATATAGACGTTGCAGCAAATATCTATGTCCAGTACCTCGCGCCAATGAGCGTGACGTCTGGCCCACAAACCAGAACGCGTAATTTAATTGATGATGTTTCTTTTAATGAGATGTCAGCCTTGCTTGAGCAGGCTACTCAGGGCGGCAAATCATTCAAGTAAATCGATAATCTTGCGACCAAGCAAGTTCTGCACGATATAGCTGGCCCCGTTTTTTGTCAGATGACCATAATCATGAACAATCAGATCGTTTGGATAGTCAGGACCAACCGAGGTCAAACAACCCTCGGGCTGACACAATGCTTGCTGTAATGAAAAATATTCAATACCAGGAGAGCGGGCAGCGGCTATTGCCGCATCGATTTTTAAAGACTCCGGAGCGACTCCGGTCGTTGTACGTTCAGGTACAGACAAACCTTTTCTTAAAAAATTAAGATTGAGGTTGTGTGGCAAAGAATTAATCCAGGTCGGTATTTGCCCAATGATCAAAACCTGTCCCGCTCCAAGCGACTTGAGATGCTGTGCAGCTTTCCAGATATAGGTGGAGTACGCCTGAGGTTCGCCGTAGTGCTCGTCCTCGCCCCACAAAGCATAATGAGCGAAAATCACCACCAGCTCAGGTCGCAAACGTGTCACTTCAGTTTCCAGCCATTGGTTGTAGTGCGCACAGCTCTGCCGGGCATCCCTTAAAGAGAGCGGTGTACAGTACAGCGCGGGCAAACCGATCAGGTTAATTTTTTCCTGTTCAAGATAAGGCGAGAGGCCCTGATACAGCCCCAAAGCATGAGAGTCTCCAAGTAAAAAAACAGATGGGCGATTGGGAAATTTAATTTTTTCGCATAACACTAACGCCGCGTAGTCTATTGTTTTATCAGGTCTGGCGTCCGCGGCACAGCCTATCGCTGCCTCAGAGTATTGCGTGTGAATCAATTTTTCATCCCAACTCCTGTGCACCAGACCTGTGGCAAACAAAATACCTGCCAAGCCTACAACCAGAGTCGACATCACTCCGAACGCTATGAACCTGATTGCGCTGGCGCGCGTCACGGTAATTGAGCGTACGGGGATTTCCACAAACAGGTATGTGCAATAGGCCAGAATAAAACTCAAGCTTAAAGCGACAAGTTTTGCAAGACCTGAGGTTTTATCGGACAGATGCATCAACACCAGTAATGGCCAGTGCCAAAGATAAATCCCGTAGCTGATTTTCCCAATCGAAATCATAAGGGGTTGGGTCAGTATTTTTTCCTTAAATCTTGACGCAGATCTGCCCGTTAGTATCAAGCAGGTACCAAGCACAGGCATCAGCGCCCAAAATCCCGGGTAGGCAGAATTTTTATCCACAAGCAGCACAACGACGAGCAGAACAGCCAGTCCGATTTCAAACGAAAAGTTTGTCAGCAAGTTGCTTAATCGTTGCCCTAAATACTGACTCAGCATTGTTGATCTATGCTGTGCACCATAAGCCAATACCCCACCCGCTGCCAGCTCCCAAAAACGGGTGACAGGCATATAGAAAGCCATATCCTGATTTTTTACCGTTGAGAGCAGACTCAGCGCAAAGGACACAGCAGTCAACACCAGCAAGACAGTTAATTTGCTGCGCACATAACGATAGAGCAAAACTATCGCCAGCGGCCATGTCAGATAAAACTGCTCCTCTATACCAAGCGACCAAAGGTGCAAAAAAGGCTTAAAGCCAGAGGGCGCATCAAAATATCCGGATTCGGTCCAAAGCAGAAGATTGGAGATATAAGCAATCCCTGCTGCGGCGTGCTTACCGAGCGACTGAAAGTCTGTAGGAAGCAGCAATAGCCAACCTGCGATCAGCGTGGCCAGGATCATCAATAAAAGCGGAGGAAAAATTCGGCGAATTCGCTTTGCGTAAAACTCGAGCAGGCTAAATTTGCCGAGATCCAGATCAGTGAAAATCTGCTGGGAGATCAAATAACCCGAAATCACAAAAAAAATATCGACACCAACAAAGCCACCACGCACTCCGAAATAGTGGTAACTAACAACAAGCAAAACGGCTATTGCTCGCAGACCGTCGATTTCGGGTCTGTAGGTTTGGGGGGCGACAATGTTTTTCATAACTGCTTACATTGTCGCCGATTTGTCTTTCAGCCCGGATTAGGCCTTTTCAAGGATACGCAAAGGGTGAAGGAAAGGGGCGACCAAAGGGCACCCCGGCACGAATCGTCTGGACTGGCACGAGCGAGACTGTACCAGGACGCTTGTTACCTTTTGTATCCAGCCACTCGACAGGTTTTTCTACCAAGTCAAAAATCGCCACATCGGCAGGTGCACCCACTTTTAAAGTCCCGATCAGCGCACCGCGATTAATAATTTCTGCCGGACGCACCGTTGCCATCGCGATCGCCTCTTTGAGCGAAAAACCAAGTGTCAGGAATTTACTGACAACCTGTGGCAGAAAAGGGATGCTAGGCGAGTTGCCACTATAGGCGTGCAAATCGCTTGAGATGGTGTCTGGCGTCAGTCCTTGCTGCAAGGCAGGCTCTGCAACAGTAAAGTCAAAACTGCCTCCGCCATGCCCCACGTCAATCAGGACACCTCGTTTTTTAGCCTCGAGTGCTGCGGCGATGACCTTGCCGTTCTGCACCGTATTGTTTCCGGCACCGCTATAGACGTGGGTCAGAATATCTCCTGGCCGCAGTAAATTAAGTAACTCGCCTAAATCCCCAGGAGCATTGCCAATGTGACACATCACACGCGCACCCTTGACACCCGAGCGCTCTGCGGCAAGGCGGGCACGTCGCAAGGGCTCGATGCCATTGTCCCCCACCACATCGAGCGACTCACGCACCTTGATTCCCAGAGCGATATCCTGATTTTGATCCAGCGTGCGCGCCGCCAGCTCTATATTGGCGTAATCGATATTTTTCATCTCACCAACAGGAAAGCCGGCCAGACCAATCGAGGAAATATGGATAAAAGCGTACATGCGACTGCGCGCCTGAGCCTGTATGTAATGCTTGAAAGCAGAGAAATTATTTGCGCCCGCATCACCGGCACTTACAAAGGTCGTCGTCGCTGTAAATTGCGCCAACTCATCTGCGGGCAGACCGATCGCCGAACCCTGAGGATAAGTATGCGCATGCAGATCGACCAGACCCGGGGTAATCAGGCGTCCTGTTGCGTCAATCTTTTGTGCCGCTTTATCTGCTGGCAAATTCGCACCAATCTCCATCACCTTGCCGCGACTGATCGCTATGTCGACGATCTTGTCGAGATCCTGAGACGGATCAATCACGCGTGCCCCAACGATCAGCAAATCATAGCCGCCAGGGTTAGCCAGCCCCTGCTGCGCCAAGACGCCGCCTGAAAACCCGGTTAATGACGCTGCGAGTCCGAGACTACCTTGCAATAACCGACGGCGCTGTAAATCAGTCTTTGCATCCTTATCATCACTCATTTTTTATCTCCTTGGTTTAGCTTGATTTTTCTGTACTGCGCAAAGCTTCATTTTTATATACTTGAATAACTTACCACTAAAATGATAGAAATCTAGCACACCCGCTACAACATGACACGAGCTCTCGCACACGATGCGAAACTAACACGTCTCAAGAGAAAAGATTGACCTATGCAAAAAGAAAACAACCCACATTCGCTTGACGTTTTATTTGAAAACAATCTGCAATGGGTCAAATCCGTCACAGATACAGACCCTGATTTTTTCAAGAGACTCGCTAACCAGCAGACTCCCGAATACCTGTGGATCGGCTGTTCAGATTCACGCGTCCCGGCAAACCAGATTACCGGACTCGCACCGGGCGAAGTCTTTGTGCATCGCAATATCGCCAACGTCGTCGTTCATACCGATATGAATGCCCTATCGGTCATCCAGTTCGCTATCGATCAACTCAAGGTTAAACACATCATCGTCGTCGGTCACTACGGCTGCGCGGGTGTTCGCGCTGCCATGGAAAACATCCGTGTTGGCTTGGCCGACAACTGGATCCGCCACGTCAAAGATGTCAATGAACGACATGGCAGTTATCTTGGCCGGGTACTGAACAACACCGAACGCGTCGATAGATTGTGCGAGCTCAATGTCATCGAGCAGGTGGTGAACGTCTGTCAGACGACGAGTGTGCAAGATGCCTGGGCACGCGGTCAACCCATCACCGTGCACGGCTGGGTTTATGGGGTCGAGGATGGACTGGCACGCGACATGGGCGTCTCAGTGGCCAATCCGGGAGAGCTCACCGACCGTTACAAAAGCGTAATCAACAAACGCTTTGCACCCTCAAATTAAATTCATCACAAAGTCTGCAATCAGTACTTGCCAGGAGTACTGATTGCGAGTCACAGGATCGGACGCTCAAACGCTTCGCAGCAAATTGCGAGGCACCAAACCGCCAATCAGCATCCCCAGGACACTTGCACACAAACCTGCCAGTTGCGGGGGTACCAGACCGCCCGGTGCAAGAATTTCACAGCTAATCCAGGTAGCCAGACCAAACAGCGCTGCAAGCAAGCCCGCCAAGGGGTTAGCTTTTGACCAATAGACGCCGAAAGCAAGGGGCACGAACGCTGCAACCAGCGTTACTTTATAGGCGCTCTCGACCATTTTAAAAATCGACAACTCAGAGTTGATAGCGAACGCCGTCACCAGTACCGTGAAGCACAGCACAGTGATGCGCATCACGCGAAGTAAATCTTTGTCCGACAGATGTTTAAACATGCCGCGCACAATGTTTTCTGCAAAGGTCACCGACGGTGCCAGCAGTGTTGCACTTGCGCAGCTTTTAATAGCGGAGAGGAGTGCACCAAAAAACATGATTTGCGCAAACATCGGCGCATAGCCCATGACAAGCTTAGGCAGGATCATCTGTGCATCGTTTGCAAGATACTGCTCAACCAACCCGGGGCTGATTAGCGTTGCAGAATAAGCAAGATAGAGCGGCACAAAAGCGAAGACAAAATACAACACACCGCCGAGTATGGAGGCCTGCACAGCGATATTGACGTTTTTTGAGGATGTGATGCGCTGAAATACATCCTGTTGAGGGATTGAACCCAGCATCATGGTGAACAAGGCTGCGATAAAACCGAGAATAGCCGCTAAATTAGCCTCTGGCCAGAAATTGAACTTGCCAGCCTGCGCGGCATGCTCCAGCACCACACCAATGCCGCCTGTTTGTGCGGTCATCTCACCACCAATATAAAGCATGCCGATCACGATAATGATCATCTGAATAAAATCAGTGATCGCAACCGACCACATGCCGCCAAACAAGGTGTAAATAAGCACACTCGATGCGCCGATGATCATGCCAGTCGTCTGAGAGATGCTGCCTTCAGACACCACATTAAAAACCAGGCCCAGCGCTTTGATCTGGGCGGCAACCCAGCCAAGATAGGAAACAACGATGCACAGGGTGATGAGCACTTCTACCGTACGACCGTATTTCTCGCGAAAAAAATCACCAATAGTCAGCATGCGTCGGTTGTAGAGATGTCTGGCAAAAAAAACACCCACCAGAATCAGACACATCGAGGAGCCAAACGGATCGGCCACGATCCCACCGAGCCCCTCTTTCATAAAGGTAGCCGGAATACCCAGTACGGTCTCTGAACCAAACCAGGTTGCAAACACGGTGGCTGTGACGATCGGCAAGGGCAGACTATGTCCGGCCGCAGCGAAGTCCGCTGTATTTTTAACCCTCAGCGCAGCCCATAAGCCAATGCCGACCGAAATAACCCAGTAAACGATGACAAAGCCAAGGAGCATGGCTCAACCCTTTAAGCGAAAAGTTTCTCGAATTATAGGGTTTTATGATGTAAAGAATGAAATGATTCTTGCTTGCGCACACGCAGGAATAACCACCAGGCAATCGCTATATTGAAAAAATTCCAGATCACTCCATTGATCATCGCAGCGTGATAGGAACCGGTCAGATCGAAGATTTTCCCTGACATCCAGCCACCTAACGCCATACCAAGTAAAGACGCCATCATCACCGAGCCGACGCGCGCGCCCGCCTCTTTTGCAGGAAAGTGTTCGCGCACGATAATCGCATACGAGGGTACAAGACCGCCCTGAAACAACCCAAACATCGCGGATACCACATAGAGAGAAACCAGACTGTTAAATGGCAAATACATCAGTAATGCCACGCCCTGCAGAATGGAGCCCAACAGCAAGGTACGCACGCCACCGATACGGTCACAAATTGAGCCGGAAATCAGTCGGCTGGCAATCCCGCAAAATAACATCAGGGACAGCATTTCAGCGCCACGCGCTGGACCAAAGCCCAAATCAACACAGTGAGCCACGATATGGACCTGGGGCATGGACATGGCCACACAACAAGCCACCGCTGCCACGCAGAGCAACAGCTGGGCTTGCCCCAGGCGCAGTTCAAAAGATTGTTTCGTTTGCATTTCCTGGGCACTGCCTGCCGCAGCCAACTGGACAGCCGGAGGTCGCTGGCGCATCAATAGCGCCAAAAGTGCCATGCTGACGCCACACACAACTCCCAGGGCGATATACGCGTGGCGCCAGCCGATCGTCTCGACCCCATACTGGGTCAGCGTGGGCCAGATAGAACCGGCAAGATAATTGCCACTCGCACAGATTGCGACGGCAATACCACGACGTTTATTCCACCAGAGGGAAGTATCAGCCACCAAGGGTGCAAAAGTCGTTGAGGCTCCCAGCAGTCCAAGCATGATGCCGTGAGCAAGGGTAAAGCTCAGAATACTGCCAGCTAAGCCAGCCCAGACAAAGCCGCCCAGCACTCCCACTGAACCCACCAACAAAGTAAAAGTAATACCAAACCTGTCCGTGAGGCGACCCATGAAGAGTCCCCCCACGCCAAAACCAATCATCATCAAGGTATAGGGCAGAGATGCCACGGAGCGTGACACCCCGAATTCCGCCTGCACATCGGGCAACACGACGGCCACGACATACATACAGCTGCTGCCCATCGTCATGATGATCAGCGCGATCAGTAAGCGACGCAAAGCGTGGCGAGAGTCAATCAAGTCTGCAGGGGCGTGGGAAGCGTGAGTCATACTCAAATCTTAACTCGATTTAAACTAAGGCTATGAAATCAACATTCTGGTTCGCACCCATCTTTATTCTCATCTGGAGCACAGGGTTCATCATTGCCCGCTACGGCATGCCCTATTCCGAACCGATGACTTTTTTATTTTTGCGCTTTTCAGGCGTCGTGCTCTGCATGATTCCTGTGGTGCTATGGCTTAAACCCCCATGGCCGAACAGCAAACAAATCCTGCACATCGCCATCGCAGGTGCGCTGTTTCAGTTTTGCTATCTGGGCGGCGTATGGGCGGCAGTCCGACAAGGCATGCCTGCAGGACTGGCTGCGCTCATCGTAGGACTGCAACCTATTCTGACAGCGGTGCTTGCCTCATTTGTTTCTGAGAGAGTCACAACCAGGCAGTGGCTAGGCCTGGTCCTGGGTTTAGCGGGTGTAGCCATGGTGTTATTTGCCAAAATTCGCATTGACGGCTTGACCTGGATTTGCGTCGCCCTTGCCTTCGCTGGAATGGTCTGCATTACGCTTGGCACGCTGTATCAGAAAAGATTTTGCCCAAGTTTTGATCTACGGACCGGTTCGGTCATTCAGTTCAGCACCAGCGCCCTACTCTGTCTGATGATGATGCTGCTGTTTGAAACGCGCGAAATCCAGTGGACCGCCCCAATGCTAGGTGCCTTGCTCTGGGGGATATTACCAATCTCTATTGGTGCGATGAGCCTCTGGTTCCTCCTGTTAAGGCGCGGTGATGCGACCAAAGTCAGCAGCATGATGTACCTGACACCTCCGACGACAGCGTTAATGGCCTGGGTTTTGTTTGACGAACCTCTGAGCATCCCTGTTTTGCTTGGGACCCTGATCACCATGCTAGGGGTGCTGATTGTCAACCAGACCACAATGCCAAAATGGTTAAAAAAATACCTGTAAAACAATAAACGCAACGCTCAGCCCTTGTTGAGCCCTTGTTTGCTTGTTACATTATTTACAACATGCAAACAAATACGCCCAATCCGCCAGTCGGCCGCACTTATCGTTACTACGATTTAATCGTTGCGGCCTTTGTCTGCATCCTGCTTTGCTCGAATTTGATAGGCGCCGGTAAGGCAGCCCAAGTAGAGTTACCTATCCTTGGCACAGTTGTCTTTGGTGCTGGCATCCTGTTTTTTCCAATCTCGTATTTTTTTGGCGATATCATGACCGAGGTTTATGGTTACGCCCATGACCGGCGGGCCGTATGGTGTGGTTTTGCTGCCCTGCTGTTTGCGGCGTTCATGTCACAAGTCGTGATTCATCTGCCACCAGCTCCTGGCGAATACAACACACAGTTACAGGAAGGTCTGGTATCGGTCTTTGGCAACACCTGGCGCATTGTGGCGGGCTCGATCATTGCGTTCTGCTGTGGCAGCTTTACCAACAGCTTCGTGCTGGCCAAGATGAAAATCATGACAAACGGCAAGCACCTGTGGGCCCGTACGATAGGGTCGACGGCCTGCGGCGAACTAGTCGACTCGTCTTTGTTTTACATGCTGGCTTTCTACGGAATCTGGCCACTGGAACAAGTGATCTCAGTAGCAATCGCACAATATTTCTTGAAAACAGGCTGGGAAGTGCTGGCCACTCCCCTGACCTACCGCGTAGTCAATTTTCTCAAACGCAAAGAAAACGAAGACTATTACGACCGCGATACAAATTTCTCACCCTTCAAACTCAAGGTTTAAAAGACTGGATTAATCTGGTCGTAATGTAGAGACGCGGTGCGATAGAGGAAATCAGGATGTATTCCGCGTCATCAGTATGCCCGCCGAAACCTTGCAAACCAAAACTCTCTATGACGGCTCCCTTTGAACGCTGGGATGCATAAGCTGCATCGGTACCGCCGCCGGTCGCTTTTTCAAGCACATCTAATTTCCAATTGATTTCAGCTGCGAGCGTCTGGGTAAGCTTGGCTGTCTGACGACTCTTTTCAGTCGGACTCAAGGGGGGACGTCCTCTTACCAGTTCAATTTTTACTTCAGTCTCCGGGATGAGTTTATTTTTAATGCGCTCGGTCAAAGTTTTTTCAACTGCATCAAAATCACTCAGGCTCTGTGCACGCACATCTGCGGTCGCCTGCGCCTCTGAAGGAATCATGTTCACAACGGTTCCAGCCCGGGCTAGTGTCCAGTTCAGTTTCAATCCAGTTTTAGGATCAGACAAATCCCGCATCTGCAGAATTTGATGCGACATTTCATACAAGGCATTTCTTCCAAAATCCGGATTTGCTCCCGAGTGCGAAGCGCGGCCTTTCACGGTCAGCGTCGCACGCGCAATGCTTGAGGTGGCAAGTCGAACATAATCGCTCTTAACACTACTCCCCTCAAAGGAGATCACCAGATCACTTTCCTCACCCAGTTGCATAATGCGATCCCTTGATCCGGGGGAGCCGATCTCCTCGTCGCCGTTAATGAGTACAGTCAAGCTGGCAAAGCTATCAATATTGAGCGCCTTGATCATCCTCAGGGTATGCAAGATGACTGCAACCCCTGATTTATCATCGGAAATCCCTAAACCAAAGGCCTGATTCCCCTCGACACGGAATGGCTGCCTGGACAAATCGCCGCGCTGATAAACCGTATCCATATGCGCGATCAGCGCGATGTTGGCAGTACCTTTACCCAGCAGTTTTGCCTGCACCATCGCACCAGTTTTAGCCAGGGCGCGCGGGGCGATGACCTGCGGCGAGAGCCCAATGGCTATAAGTTCGGCCTCGATTAACTGACGAATTTTCTCCAAGCCCTCTGCATCCCTGCTGCCAGACTCAATCGAGACAAGTTTGTCTAGCGTCTGTAACAGCAACGGGGTTTGCTCGGCCGCCAGCTTTTCAATGGCAGCACGACTGCTCTCTTGCGCCCAAACGCTTGAAATAAAGACAGATAACAAACCAGTGATGAACCATCGCAACATGGCAATATTCCTTTTTTTAATAGTAGGCACGTTTAGTTCAAATTACGCATTATTTACGAGCATACCCCGTGGCTTGGGGTATTGCCGAGAAAAGTCCCTGCAAAAATACCTTGTGACCGTTAAACTGTCATCCATAAATGCTCGCTTGTTCACACTAGCCAGCGACTTAAAAATCAAGATTGATTTCGGAGATCACGGAATATGGCCGTCATTACCAATGTGGAAGACCTGCGCATTCTGGCAAAAAAACGCGTTCCGCGCATGTTTTATGACTATGCGGACTCCGGTTCCTGGACTGAAAGCACTTACCGGGCTAACGAAAGTGATTTTCAAAAAATCAAACTACGCCAGCGTATTCTTGTCAATATGGAGCATCGTTCGACCGTATCAACAATGATTGGTCAACGGGTTGCAATGCCCGTTGCGATTGCACCGACAGGGCTGACCGGTATGCAGCACGCTGACGGGGAAATCCTGGCGGCCCGTGCGGCCCGAGACTTTGGCATCCCTTTTACTCTCTCGACGATGAGTATCTGCTCCATCGAGGATGTCGCAAAAGGTACGGATGGCCATCCTTTCTGGTTCCAGCTCTATGTAATGAAAGACCGGGACTTCATCGAGCGCCTCATCGAACGTGCCAAAGCAGCGAATTGTTCAGCGCTGGTTCTGACGCTTGACCTGCAAATTCTGGGGCAGCGCCACAAAGACCTGAAAAACGGACTGAGCGCCCCCCCGAAAATGACACTCGCCAATCTGATCGACATTGCCACCAAGCCCCGCTGGGCAATGGGCATGCTTGGCACACCACGCAGACAGTTTGGCAATATTGTCGGACACGTAAAAGGTGTTTCCGACATGAGCAAACTCAGCGAATGGACGAGCTCGCAATTTGATCCGGCACTGAACTGGGGTGATGTGGAGTGGATCAAAAAACGCTGGGGCGGCAAACTCATCCTCAAAGGTATTCAGGATGTCGAGGATGCGCGGATGGCTGTCAATAGCGGTGCCGATGCGCTGATCGTCAGCAACCACGGAGGCAGGCAACTCGATGGTGCGAACTCAAGCATCCAGTCCTTGCCAGCCATTGTCGATGCGGTCGGCAAACAAATTGAAATTCATATGGATGGTGGTGTGCGCAGCGGACAAGACGTCCTCAAAGCACGTGCTTTAGGCGCACAGGGTTGTTATATCGGGCGTGCCTTTCTCTATGGCCTGGGCGCGATGGGTGGCCCTGGTGTTACAAAAGTACTCGAAATGCTGCACAAAGAGCTCGACCTCACAATGGCTTTTTGCGGACACACCGATGTTGAAACCGTCGATAAGAGCCTGCTGCTGCCCGGCACATACCCAACCTGATCCGACCATATTTCAACAGAGAGCCAACCTCTTTCACCTGTTTAAAACAGCATAAGGAAATCAGTACACCATGTCTGAGCACGCACATATTGATCCATCAAATAAAAAAATCGCTCTGCTGATCGCCATTCTTGCGCTCTGTCTGGCGATTACAGAAACGCTGAGTAAAGCCTACCAAACTGAAGTCATCACCAAGCAAGTCGAGTCTTCTAATCTGTGGGCGTTCTTTCAGGCTAAATCGATCCGCAAGACTAGTACCGAACTCGCTCTGGAAACACTGAAGTCAACAGCGCCTGCCAACGATGCAAAGTCTGAAGAAATCATGAATAAATGGTCTGCTGCGATTAAGCGCTACGAAACAGAACCCGAGACGGGCGAAGGGCGTAAGGAATTAGCCGCGCGGGCCAAAAAAGCTGAGCAGCTTGGGCAGATTGCCAATCACAAATATCATAATTTTGAGATTGCTTCCGGCATGCTCCAAGTCGCAATCGTACTGGCTTCAGCCAGTATCATCACCGCAGTGGGGTTGTTGGGGATGCTTTCAGGCAGTCTGGGTCTGATCGCAGTAGGCTTCTCTGTCTTTGCGATGTTTTTTAATTAACACTTTTCTTTCAGCTACTCCGGACTAGTATGACTTTGGACAGAGCCTCAATCAAACGGCGACGCATTATCCAGGGGGCTGTATCAACGATTGCTCTGATTGGTTTGCCGGGCACATCCTGGGGTAAACAAAATTGGGCCAGCAATCCTTTCAGCATGGGCGTGGCCAGCGGCTCGCCCACTCAACAAGGGGTTGTGCTGTGGACCAGGCTAGATCCCATTGCAATCGAGACAGCAGGGTTGAGTAATCAACCTGTCCCCGTCACCTGGCAAGTCGCTCACGATGAACTGTTTTCACGTATCGTGACTCAGGGCGTGATTCAGGCTATGCCAGCACTGGCCCACTCTGTCCATGCAGAAGTCAACGGACTTTTGCCTGATCGTCACTATTACTACAGATTTCTGGCTGGCTCAGCCTCAAGCACCACAGGAAAAACCCGTACCTTTCCTGCCTCTCAGGCCACACCAAAAAGTCTGCGTCTAGCCTATGCCTCGTGTCAGCAATGGGGTAATGGCTATTACAGTGCCTATCGTCACATGCGCGATGAAAATCTCGATCTGGTGATGTTCCTGGGCGACTACATGTATGAGTATCCCTCTTCAAGGCCCAAGGACATCCGGCCTACGACGGGCGGCTGGGTTAACACGCTCGCAGGTTACAGACAGCGCTATGCCCTGCACAAGTCAGACCTCGATCTGCAGGCCATGCATGCAGCGGCCCCCTGGCTGGTCAGTTGGGACGATCATGAAGTTCAAAATGACTATGCAGGGACGCATCCCGGAGACTCGGGTCGTCCTGTCGAAGATTTCCTGGCAAGAAGGCGGGCTGCCTATCAGGCTTTTTATGAGCACATGCCAGTTAGACGTGAAAATTTTGATGCCCTGCTCAGCTCAGGCGATAACAATGCCAGGGTGTTTGGCAGTAGTAAATTCGGACAGCTTGCAACGCTTTATCTGCTCGACACCCGCCAATTTAGAGACCCGCAGGCTTGTAATCCAAACAACAAGCCTGGAGCCAGCAAGCTTGACCCAAGTTCCTGTGCGATCTGGAACGATCCGCAACGTACTCTGCTAGGACCACAGCAAGAGAGCTGGCTCAAGCACGGGTTTGAAACCTCTGCGACGCAATGGAATGTGATCGGCCAGCAAACCTTGCTGAGTCAACGCAATTTTGATACCAAAGGCGGCGTCCTTTTTTCCAATAATGGCTGGGATGGCTACCCACAAGCGCGCCAGCGACTGATTGACGCAATGATCCAGACCAAGCTGCGCAACCCGGTCATGATCGGCGGAGATGTCCACGAAAACTGGGTTGGCCATATTTTGTCTGATTTCAATGTACCCACCAGTCCAAAAGTAGGTGTTGAGTTTTGCGGCACCTCTATTACCTCGCTCGCACATCTCTCCGAGGAAAAACTCAAACAAATGCTTCGCGTCAATCCGCATTTCATTTTCGCGAACTCGCAATACCGGGGCTATGGAGTGGCTGAGTTCACACCCAGCGGGATGCGTACAACACTGCGGGCAGTCGATGATGCGACCAATCCAAATTCGGCCATTCACACTCTTGCAGAGTTTGCGGTTGAGTCCGATAAACCGTTGATTAAGAGAGTGGGATAGTGGTTTGAGCATCTATGCTGGAGTTGTAAATTATCTCGGGATCTAGCCGCTTTTTGCTGTTTTTATATTTATTCCAAATAGGCGTAAAGCGTTGAGTCAACAAATTACTGGACACATCTATCTGATTGATGACGACCCCTCAATCAGGCGTGCGCTGAGTGGCACACTCGATAAGCTTGGCTATACAGTCAGTGCTTTTGAGGATGCAGCCTCTTTTCTTGAAACAGCCACGCCGACCTCGCCCGCAGTGATTCTGCTGGACATGAGAATGCCCGGAAAATCAGGTGTTGAGGTACAAGCTGAACTATTAAAAATGGAATGGCGCACACCTATCGTATTCATCAGCGGTCAAAGTCAGCCAGCCCAGATCCTTCAAGCAATGAAACATGGAGCGGCGGATTTTCTGGTCAAGCCCTTCTCAATGGATGATTTGCTGCGTGCGATCACTACTGCGATGGAGCTAGACCATGCCCAGCAAGATCTGCTCTCACGCAAACTGTCAGTCAAACAGCTCTTGCAATCACTCACCCCGCGCGAAAAAGTCGTTTGCGCTGAAATGATTTCTGGTCGATCAAACAAGGAAATTGCACAAGCTAGCGACTCGGCAGCCTCGACTGTAAAACTGCATCGGGCCCGCGTTTTAAAAAAAATGCAGGTCGACTCGCTTGGTGACTTGATCGCAAGGCTCAAAGATATTGATCTTTGGGATGTTAGCCATGATTAGTTAGTATTTTTTACATCAATCAGCCATTCACGCCAGATCGCGACGATCAGTGCCATCAAAACCGGGCCGATAAAAAGCCCGACAAATCCCATGGTTTTAACACCGCCTACCAAGCCAAAAAATGTTGGTAAAAAGGGGAGTTTGACTGGTCCGCCTACCAGGCGGGGCCTGAGTGTTTTATCGACAATAAACAGCTCAATAGCGCCCCAGGCAAAGAGACCCAAACCGGCTATATGCTGACCAGAGCCAACCAGATACAAGGAAACCAAAGTGAAGGACAGAGGCGCCCCACCAGGAATCATCGCCATGAAAGCGGTGATGACTCCGAGTAAAACGTGAGAAGGTACACCTGCGATCCAGTAGGCTACGCCAAGCACAACGCCTTCGCCAATCGCAATGAGACCCATGCCAGTGACCGTCGCACTAATTGTGGCAGGCACAACGCGTGAAAACCTGTTCCAGCGCAAAGGCAGGATTCTTTCTCCCAACGTATCGAGCTGGCCCGCCATACGGTGACCATCTTTGTAGACAAACAGCAAAGTGATCAACATGAACAAAACAGTCAACATAATATGAAAGGCATTACCGGTCGCTGAAAGCACAACACGATAAATATTGCCGATATTCTGCCCACTGATCATTTCAATCCAGGTACCTAGCGCGTGCGGCTGTCCTAAATAATCGGTCCAGTAAGTACCAAGTCTGTCCCCTACGAAGGGCAGTGCCACAATCCAGGCGGGAGGCTCAACACCCTGTCGATTCGCCTTAAGCAACCAGGCGACAAGGTTGCTCGCTTCGTTAACCGAGTAATAAAGCGCGAAGGACAGCGGCACCACCAGCACAAGAATAATCGCTACCAGTGCGAGACTGGCGGCCAATGTTGTACGCCCCCGACAAACAGCAACCCAGCGCGAATACAGCGGCCAACTGGCAAAACCGATAATCAGTGCGGCAAGAACCGGCACAAGAAAGTCACTGAAAAAATATACGCCTGCGGCCAGAAGCAAAACAAGCAAAAATCTGACAACAAGATGGACGGGCAGGATAGGTTGCATCAGGTCAGAATCCGGATGGGTTTGCCAGCAAGCCAAGCCTGGATGTCCTCGACAACATTGGCATAGAACACGGTAAAGTTTTCCGGGGTCGAATAACCAAGATGTGGTGTCAGAATCGTGCGTGGCACATAGCGCCATTCATTATCAGGCGCTAGAGGCTCGGACTCAAATACATCCAGCCCTGCGCCCGCAATTTTGCCCTGCTCCAGAACCGACTTCAATGCCCCCTGATCAACCAGCCCTGCGCGTGAAGTATTAATCAGATAAGCCGTTGGCTTCATCGACTCAAGACTCGCAGAGTCCACTATGCCACGCGAGCGTTCGCTCAGCACAAGATGTATGCTCACAACATCCGAGGTAGTGAAAAGATCGTATTTGGAGACGAGTTTTACACCCGCCTGGGCCGCCCTCTCCTCAGTCAGGTTGGGACTCCAGGCCACAACATCCATACCAAAGGCCAGGCCCACCCTCGCCACGCATTGTCCGAGATGTCCAGCACCCAGCAAGCCCAGACGCTTGCCTTCGAGAGTCGGCGGCATGGAGGTCTGCCAAAGCCCCTGTTTCATATTTTCCGCTTCCTGGGGAATCTTTTTAAACAACGCCAACAGGAGTGCCCAAGCGATCTCTGCCGTTGCGCCACGGCTGCTCGGATCGCCCGGCGCGCCACAGACAACAACCCCCTGCTCGCGGCAAGCTTCAAGGTCGATCGAGTTGTTGCGCAAACCCGTTGTCACGAGCAGACGCAAATTAGGCAGCGCCTTAATCAGGCTTGCCGGGAAAGCCGATCGTTCGCGCATTGCAACGATCACCTCAAAAGGCGCCAACACTTCGGCGCTAGTATGAGGCTCAATAAAATCCGAAAAAAAACTGACGTCAGCATTTAAAGACTGCCAATCAGCCATGCCAGGAGCTACTTGCAAATAATCATCGAGTACGGCAACACGCATTTCTGTCTCCATTATGGGAATATTGTTTTACTACATTGCCTGCTTCAGGCGCTTTTCTATTTCATCCTTGGGAATGGCGCCACCGACGCGAGTATCGTCAGCAAAAAACAAAG
>Ga0007827_10000112_pt1 | contig 28297 bp, 19 predicted proteins | sample CryBogCBE16Jul07_FD_60332 | JGI IMG/M metagenome (GOLD analysis project Ga0007827, IMG submission 60332) | Freshwater microbial communities from Crystal Bog, Wisconsin, USA - CBE16Jul07 | ecosystem: Environmental > Aquatic > Freshwater > Lake | place: Crystal Bog, Wisconsin, USA | collected...
ATCCTGCTTAATCAGGCCTACAATCAGGGCTACTATGGCCCGCTGCTGACCGCCTCGGCCAAGACCTGCCAGAATGCCACGGCCGCCACGGTCACCGCGATGAACTCGTTCACCAACGCCTGGGGAGGCGACTCCTACGCACAGTATCCCTATCAGGTGCGCGGCTATCTCGATCAGCTCTATAATATCGCCACCCCCAGCACGACGAACCTGTCGGTCACCACCACCTCCTCGAACCACGTTGCCGTGAATGTCGGATCGCTCGGCACCCTCTTCTCCAACATCTTCCAGAAGCTCGGGTATGTAAACGCCTCCGGCACCTATGGGACCATCACGGCAGCCTCGGCTCAGACCGCCTACCAGAGTGCCCTTTCAGCGAACGGCCTTACCACTACCGCCGTGCTCGATCTGGGGAATGCCTCCGACCGAACGAGGATTTATGCCGTGCTGGAACAAGCCATCTCCACCCTAGAGAAGAATCTGGGTACGGACTTTACGGCGGTGACCATGAATCAGCTCTGAAGAGCATCATCGGTCGATATTGGGAAATGCCTCGATTCCGGTTTGACGTGCAGACCATGATCGGCTTGAATCATTCCCCCGTTCAGGCAGCCATAGCTCAATTGGATAGAGCATCTGACTACGGATCAGAAGGTTTGAGGTTCGACTCCTCATGGCTGCACTCTCTTTTTATCAGGATCTAAGGGCGATAACGGGTTTTTAGAGGCAGGGGGGTTGTGCCAAATAAGTGCCACGAAAATTTCAATTCCTTCTCTGTTCCGAGCCCCTCCTTGATCGCCCATACCCCGCCAATAGCTAAAAAAAGGGGTAGTCGCACATGACCTCTCCCCTTTTCCGCCCCTCCCCGAAGGGAAGGACTCGCAGCCCCTCCTCGGCAATGGAGGCCGGACTGCTCCCGGCCCTTCTTCGTATCCAAATCAAATCGTATGAAATCAGTCAGTCTCAGTTATCGGGACGACCGCTCGGATAAAGTTTACCGAGTGGAACTCGTCCCAAGCGGTGAGGGTTTTGTAGTCAACTTCGCCTACGGGCGCAGGGGATCGGCTCACCCATGATGGCAGCCGCTACTTCGGAGTCATCAACATCACCATTCCGGGGAGGACCATCACGGACTTCTCTTGGGTCGTGGGAGTGAGAAACAGTCATGATAAGACATTCCCTGCCGGGCTGGTTGCCGGCACGCGGGTCTTCGTATGCGACAACCTGGCCTTCTCCTCAGCAGAGGGAATCGTGATCAGCCGTAAGCACACCCGTTGGGGCTGAAGAAGGGATGGAGATCCTGAGGGCCTTGCTGGGCATGGAGCGGAATGGCGGCAAGGGAAAGGGCGAGGATGATGCGTTTCATGGAGTCTGGAGAGGATATGGTCATGGCTTAAACTCTCTGACGCCTTCTTTCACGAGATAACAATTCGGACATTTTAACGGGGTTTTTTAAGAGCTTTTCCTTGATCCACATACGATCCCTGACCGTAACATTGCAAAGTTCAGCTGAGCGGATTGTTCTACGGGATAAGCGCGCTGCATTAGTGTGGAGCACACGCTCGCTGAATTCTATACCAAGAGCACTTTGGTAGTAGGGCCTAGAACCCTCAACCTCCCTCACGGCTCTCTCACTATCCAGCTCTTTGTGCTTGGTCGACTTGCACTGAATCAAAAGATTCTGATTAGAAAAACCACCGAGCCCTTGGACGACAACATCACACCCATGATCACTGCCTCCAGGCGTCAGAATTACGGTGTTTGCTTCCCTCTCGTAAAGTAATGCAATTAATCCCTCAAAAAGATTCCATTCAAGCCGGATAGCTTCGTCAAAACTGAGGGTCTTATCACCTTCGCTCGAACTATTGGCTGCGAAAACTTGCCCGATTAACTCGGCATCACTGACCTGCTGGGAAGGAACTAGCCCCAATGCCCCTTGGAGCCCTCTTTTCTTCTCAATAAGCCGGTGAAGTACTTCATCAAAGGACGAAAGAGAACATGAGGGATGAGTTGTCGTTGGAAGGTAAACAATCACGGGTTTCTTTTGACCAATTCTATAGGCTCTGTCCGTGGCCTGATCTTCTTTTGCTGGATTCCAGTGCCGTTCGAGATGAATGACATGATTGGCAGCAACAATATTCAAACCTGCGCCAGCTGCTATGGGAGACAAGACACACACTCCAAATCCAGTCATATTACTGAATTGCTCTATCAATCCCAACCGGGTCGTATCTGGGTTGACCCTAGATGAGGCTTTTGTGTCACCATTAATAACAGGGATATTAATCCCATAGATTTTACCGAGGTGCAGAGCCAACGCTTGCTGAAGCTTTTTCTGAACACAGAATACCAATGCTTTCTCCCCCTTGGACTTGATGCCATCCAGTGTTTTCAGCAACCACTTTAGTTTGGCTGATTCTTGAAGAATGGATCGGGCTTCTGTCTCGTTACTTGACATTCTTATCTCCCCACCAGAAAGTAGATCGGGATGTAGGGAAACCTGCCTAATCTGCCAAAGAGCAGCCAACTGCTGATTTGCAGCCGCAGCAGGTGTAATCGATTTATCAGGTGCGAGTCCGTTCAGACTAGATAAAATTGAATTATAAACCGAAGTCTGCTTATCACCCATCGGAATTGGGATTGACGTGCTGTGACCGGTCTTTTTTGGAAGGGCTTTGCCTAGTTCCTCTTCCTTCATGCGGCGAAGCATCAGCAAATCTACTTTGTTGCGTAGCTCCTTGCCAACCGACTCCATCTCCTCCGGATCCTGGGATCTCATCCTATTAATCCAGTTGGTACGAAATTCAGCGAATGAACCAAGTGGACCAGGTTCGGATGTATCAAGAATTGACCAAAAATCCCCGAGATGATTTTCAACGGGAGTTCCGGTTAGGGTTATCCTCAGCTTTGCCTTGAGTGACTTTGCTGCAATTGTTTGCAGAGCATTTGGGTTTTTAATGTTCTGGGCCTCATCAAATATCGCAACACTCCACTCGGCTTTAGCGAATGAGAATCTGTAATCACGGAGAGTCTGATAAGTCGTCAGGACACAGCTTCCAGGCATATCGATGCTTCTTGCCGTCCCATCTCCGAATCCCAACCCATACTCTTGCACTTCTCCCGGAACGGCTTTGTCACGGGCACCGGGCCCCCTTCTAACCTGATTCAGGTCCCCTTCACTTTGAGCAATCAATACCCGAGCGAATACGCTGTATTCTTCGGAATAACTCTTGGCAATTTCCGCTTTCCAGTTTTCCAACAGAGACAATGGTGCAACAACTAAAACGGCTGGCGGCTCCCCTCCCACATTTGTTCTCCATAGATTCATCCAATTCCGCAGGAAGATGAGGGTACTGAAAGTCTTCCCAAGCCCCATGTCATCGGCGAACAAAGCACCGGCGCCAACAGCTTTTCCTTCTGTAGGATCCAGATTATTTAAGGCTCGCCTAGCATGTCTGGCCATCCAACGAACGGCTTCCTTCTGATGACCAAGTGGGGCTCTAGCCAGGCCATTGAAGTCCGGCTCAGGTTGCTTATCGGTCATTTCCTCGGCACTCCAATTAGGCCCACCATATCTTAACACGGAATCGTTCGCCTCAATCAAAGCTACCACTGGTCGATCATCTGAATCTTCTGCATTATCCTGATCTTCGGCTGATGAATGTGACTGCTTATCCACTGCTTCCTTGGTCTTGGCTTTTTCGGGCTCAGGTTTTTTGCCAAACCAGTCCTCGCTTTCATCCCACATTGCCCCCGCATAAGCATTTTTCCAGTATCCAATACCTGTGACTCTCGGGCTAAATTCAAGTTCGATATCAGGAAAAACATGTTCTGCAACCCAAGCTCCTGGATTCTTCTTGAATAATGCAACTTGTGCTTTGGGCACCCTCCCGCGCCCGACTAGTGCTTTGAACTGCGCAGTTTTTTCTTCGTCTAAAAGTACAATAGTTCGACCGACTCGAAACATCATTTTCGTTTTTTCAACCTGCGCCTGCCCAAAGTTTTCCTCAACCTGATCAGGATCCATTCCAGGGAAGTCTCCGTGAACAATGGGACGTAATATCAGATCTCCGGTAGAATCCTCTTTGGCATCAATGGAAAGGTCATTTGCATGAGCAATTTCAATCTGGTTGTAGGTTTCAAGATCGATCTGGCATCCAGATTTTCTAGCTCCGCGTAAAGTGGCCAGCATTGAGAGATTACTGAGTTCATCGTGAGCTCCTGAATCCCTCCAATTCTGATAAGCCAAAAGGACAACATACTGAGCAGGGGAAGGCAGATAAAACTCCCCCAGAACATCCAAGACGGGACCCTTTAATTTCCATTCCCAGCAAATCCCGACTCCAGGATTTATCAATCCGATCGAAGCTGAGAATTGTTCAAGCTGGGGAACAGAATCAGTTTTTAATCGAATGCCACCTGGCCATGGTGGAGGAAGGTCAAAGCACTCTCTAGTTTCATTATCGAGTCGGACAGCATCAGCAGATGAAATGAAAATACCGCAATCAACCTCTCTGGTTCCAGCCCTGCCTTCCTCAGCGAGCATCCGCATTCTGATAAGCGCAAGTTGTAGTTCCGGAGATGATTTACCCTCAATAGTCTTTCTGTAATCTCTTGCGGATTTAAAACGAATGGCCATGCCATCATCGTTTTTAGTCCACTGAAAATTCTTAACTGGAGTAAAAAAGGGCATCTCAGATGTTCCACTCAATGTGGTGTTGTCTTAACCAGGTTTTGAAGCGATATCGCCATCCTCCATGTGGATCATGTCGCAGGAAAAGATCGCATTTGTTGTCACTTACACGCAGCTGATTATCTTGATAGTAACCACGTGGGTTTTTCCAAAAATCAATAATTGGAAAGCTGTTGCGGAAAGCTCTCAGGGCAAAAGAGTGCGTTCCCTCAATAAGATAAATGTTATCAATGCACTCCAAACACACCATGCTTGTATCATCAGTTGTTCGATCAAGTCGGGCAACGCTCCAAATATCTCTATGTTTTTGGTCAAGCCGTCTGAGCGATTCATTATTTAATATCAGTCGTGCTGACTGAATTATGCCTGCTTCAAAAAGTCTCATCAAAAAGTCACTGCGTTGCTGGAACTGATCAAATTTCGATGTTTCCTCCAAACTTCTTTTCAGAAAATCTATGAAAAACTTCAGCGTCAGTCCTGTGATTCCCTGACGGGCTACAGCTAGCTCCTCATTAGTGGCCCAACCCCACCATTTCGCTACATCTCGGTTGTCTCTTCCGAAACGTGGATCACAACCAAGAGAGACTATCCACTGAGGCCATATTCCAGGCCATTTTCCACCACTTTCCTTGATAACTCTTCTCACAAGAACCTGAAGCGCCTTTGCACCCATGAGCATACCCTTCTGGTATGGCTCGTCTTTGTACTCATGAAATTCACTTAGAAGTTGCTCTCCCTTTCCTGAAACAACCCGCATAAGTCTCAGGACCAGAAACTCATCCTTTAGACATTTTAAAAAATCTGCCTGTTGGTTTCTGATTACCTTCGTTGTGAGATGCAACCTTTCTAGTACTTCCGAGAATGTTTCATCGTCGTCAGCACTTGCTGCAACTCTTTCAAGTGAATCAGGTGCAAAAAGGATTGCGGCATATTGATTCCATGCTCGATCGGTGGGAGTTATACAACTCCCATCCCGGCTATAGGCCTCCTGAAGCCTAGTTGCTAAAAAGTCTTTAGCCGGAAGTTGGGAAAACCTATTGAAGTACAGCAGTGCTGCCAATGACCTCCTAAAGGGAGGCAATTTTCTACCGTCATCACCCAAAACAGATTTGGCAATTTCTTCGTCAAATGATGGGAGCCAGTCTTCTTGGTTTTTTCTGTCTGAATACAACTGTAGGAGTAACCTTTCCCGACCTACTACGTCGGTAGCTTTCTCAAAGCTTTCACCTCGTTTACCCCGTTCTTTAAGTCGCGATCTCAGTCCCTCTAACTGGTTGGTGAATTGATGGCTTATCGAATGGGTTCCATTCTTTTGGATTCGCGATTCAAGCGCCTGCATTCCACGATGGATCAAGTGCTCACCGATTTTTGAAGACCGGATCGGCCTGATTTTTAAATCAATTGCCATTGATGATTTTCTTTAGTCTGGCGATCTCTCCAGGAAACCAATTCAAAACGTTATTCCATGCAGATTGTGCATCCTCGAGCCCAACTTTCTCGGATGGTGATAAAGTAAATCGAATCTCTATGCGGCGATCATCAGGTCGATCCTGTCCCATGTGAGATAGGTCTTCAGCTGAATATGTCGATCGCGTGTCTGCATATCCACTTACAGAAATCAAAGGCTTGGGATCTCCCTGCTCAGGGCGAGACTTCAATTCTTTTAGTCCTTCAAGTTTACCGGGATTTTGAGTCCAAAACTGCCAAAGAGAAATCGCCCGATCTGCAGATAATCCCCAGTTGCCCATTTCACCTTTGTAGGGTTTGGAGTCTGTGTGTCCTTCAATAAAAACCGTGTCTATGAGTGCCTGATTTTCTTTATCCGATAAGGCCTTTAGCAAGGCGTTACCGATTAAGGTAGCCGTTTCCTCAGATTCTTGTGGTATTTTGTAGCTGCCGGATGGGAACAGTAGTTTTTTAGGAGCACTTGCTCCATTTTTGTCATCGCGGAATCGGAGGCACAAGTTCGAGATATCCGGAGTTACAGCTACGCCTTGACTTTCTAGATCGGCCTGGATCTGCGTTATAACCCTTTCCAAAGCCTTTCTGCGCTGCCCAACTTTATTGAGCGACTTGTCGATTCCAACTCGCATTGAATCGAAGATAGTCATTTTTGATACCAAATCATGAACAGCACTTCGCAGAGCGATGAGTTTTTCATACTCATCTTTTTGGACCCAACGTGCCCCATTCTGAGCCTCAATCTTTTCTTTTTCTTTCTTTAAATCGTCTTCTTTTTGTTTCAGCTGAATAACCTCAACGATCACTATCAGAATGAAAATGGCCAGCAGACTTGCCATAAAGTCTGAAAACGACAGAAGGAAAGGGTTCTCCCCTTCTCCAACCTTTTTTGGGGATTTAGGCCTTCTGAACATTGCAGATTATTTTACTGCCTCTTCAGTTTATCGATGGCTGTCTGAATCTCATCAATCCCACCAATCATCTGTTGAAGTTGCGTCTCGTATGATTGCAGGCATTCGTCGACTTTTTCAGTCCATTGAGTCATCAGGGCGCCGGTCTGGCCCTGAACTTGTTGTCCGTAGGTTTCAAATACCTCCTCTAGGCTTTCTTTCATGACTCGTAGCCCTCGCTCTGCACCATCAAACCACTGCTTCTGTATAACGATTAATTGTTCGTAACTTTCTTTTGCGGCTTCAGCTCCATCTTTGACCTTTTCACCGGCTGCCTCTAATCCGCTTGTGAGGTTAGAAATTGTCTCTGGTATAGGCTCGAGCGCCTTTGCAGTCCGTTCAGATGCCATGGCGGCAGTACGACTCATCTCTGAAGCCTTCGACTGCTCTACAGATGCCTCCGTTATGTGTTCACCAAACTCCGAGAGCTTGGCGCTTGCTTGATCAAGACTCGCTGCTGCGGTCGCGAGTTGCTCAGCCAATTGACCAACCTGTGCGAACTGAGTTGCTGCCTCCCCGACTTTCTCCGCCAGACCTGCTGACATTTCCAAAATCCGACGATTTCGTGTTTCTTCAGTGGATTGTCGCTCTTGGTCTATTTGCTTTTGGAGTTCTGGTTGAGATGCCAGCAAGGTCTGCAATTCCCTGATAGGTGAGCCAAGTGAACCTATGACTTCTGCTCCTTGCTTAATCGTTTCCTGAATGCCAGCAAGGCCGAGACCTATTTTCTCGAACTCCTGTGAGACCTTGATATTTGTGTTTGAAGCGATGTTCTGTGCCGTAGCAGCTTCACGGTTTCTTTCGGCAGAATTTTCCAAAGCGTCCCGCATGGATTCAAAAGAAGAGGCCGCTTCATGAATTTTTGTCGCAGCAGAGGCCATTTCAGTCATCACAGACTCATGGCTATTGAGTTTTTCAACAGCGTTTGTAACCGCTGATTGAACGCTGTTTACTGTGCTGGATAGAGAATGAACCGTAGGCTCAAAACCTTCTATCGATTTTAATAGGTTACTACTTGCTCCATCAAAAGAAGCAGAGAACTTTTCTGCCATGCCATCAATTTGGTTTTTTAGGTTGATGAGTTCTGTAGTGATTGCTTTTTCCAAAAGCTGAGCTGACTTCTCAGCCAGAGGTCCTTGCCCCTCCATCGTTGCTGTAGCAACCGCCTCTTTAATCTCCTGACCCAACTTACCGATGGCCTTCTGCATGTGATCACCTATTGCGACAGCCAAACCTTTTAGGATCTCAGATGTTTGCCGTCCATGGTCTGATATCTCAACAAGAGCTTCCTCTGGAATATACCGTGGATACAGGGCGTTGAGCCGATTGTGCAGCTCCCCGATCTTCCACAAACTAAAAGTCTCAAGGAGTTTTTCCAGGAAACTAAATACCAAGCTCGCTAAGACGCCCCAGACTGAGCATGAAAAAGCCCCAGCAAAGGTGCTGATCATGGGCTGAATTGCAGTTGTGAGATTAGTGAGGCTAGAGCCGAGGTCAATTTTCGACATTCCAAGAGCCAAACCGGTGAATGTTCCTAGCACTCCCAAGCCAGTCATAATGCTTGGCATTGCTAGAATCAGTCGGTTTGAAATGAATGCCGGCGCTAGGACATTCTCAGGCATCACCTCGGTTGCATCGACCGTGCGTTTTTTTATAATCCTTTCCGTCCCATCGATTGCCGGGGCATCGACGAGGTGCCTTCGAAACTCAATGAACCACGGCAGACTAGATTTCATCACCCCTTCATAGGATGCAGATGATTTTAATACCAATATGTAGGGACGTTGCTTGTACCACCAAGCCAAGCTGGTTTGGATTACCACGATCAACAAACCAATCAGGAATGATAACCAAACAAGGGCAATGAAAGTGCCTTTGATCGCCTCAGCATCTGTGGATGCGATGGATTCAAGCCATCCCGCTGTAAACGGATACTTGGTGGGAACTAAAGAGCTCCAATTTCTCCAATCCATAGGTCAGAATAATGTGCAGGCTGAGGGTGGTCTATTGTTGTGCCCTTGATCATATCTTTCATGGCAAGGGCGTAAAGGCCAACACTACACCTATTGATAGGTCCTAGAGTGTCCTATCCACCTTAAAAATCATGCCCTTGCCTCGGGTATTCGTGTTCATGGATTCCAGTCTATCAAGACAGGTAGGTCTCTGAGTGTCCTAGGCTTCGGATGTGCAAAGGTAAAAGGTGGGCTGGTTGGACCGTGAGGAAGCAGCGGTTGGGTTACTCACCCTTGAAAAGCCTGGCAGCGTTTTCCTCCGGCAAGCCGGCGTCGAGGATTCTCTGGGCCGCCCTCTCAATGTCATAGTCCACCCGGCGGAGGGTAAAGCTGTGCTCCTTGGGGTCATAAATGCCGTAGGTGGCACGCCTAGACCCATCACGCGGTTGTCCCACGGAACCAACGTTAATCGCGCATGCACGGGCACGATCCAGGAGAATCTCTCCCTCGCCCGGAATGCCGAAGCCCAGATCCAGATCGCCCCTGAGAAGAGCTACTTCAGGTCTGTGAGTGTGCCCGAAGAAACTCACAGGTGTACGTTGCTTCTCGAAATGCATCAGGAAATCATCCCATCCCCGAAGGTACTCGAATGAGTCGGGATGATGCAGGGTGGCATGAACGATCGTCATCGACCCAACCTCGAGATTAAGGGGAAGAGATCGGAGCCACTTCCGCTCCTCGGTGGTGAGGGCCTTTTGGGCATGTCGAATGCCATCACCGACTCGTTTCTCGAGCTTGTAATCGTTGAGATCCACCAGCGTGTAGGCATCGTGGTTGCCGATCACAGTGGCCTTGCAGCGCTTTCTGACGAGCCACAGGCACTCCGCAGGAGCGGCTCCATACCCCACGATATCTCCCAGGCAGAGGATCTCCTTGATGCCCTGCTGATCGATGTCGGCAAAGACTGCCTCGAGCGCATCGATGTTGGCATGGATGTCACTGATGATGGCGAAGAGGCCGGTGGGGGGTGAGGAGGTAGTGGATTTGGCTTTGGGCATAAGTTGATGATATTCGAAGGGGTAGTCGCAGAGTGTCCTAGGCCTCGAAGACCTGAACATCGATGGTGAGCGTGACGAGGGAGTTATCGGGGAGTTTTACTGTGAAGACGTTGTAGGGAACGGCATCCCAGACATAGAGAGAGCGGCCCCCGTCTTGACGCGTCCAGACGCCAGGATCGCTTTCGTGAAATCCCCTTCCCATGAAGAAAGTGCGGATTTCCCCGAGGGTGGCCTCTCTCCCCCAGACAAAGGGCTGTGAGATCACTACCTGAGGAAGCTCGTTATCGAGATAAACGATGCCCTCGAGGCGGATGTCGTCGTGGAAGTGCCGGTTCTGACCGTCGAGCCCCAAGAGGTAGTCACCGACATTCAGGGAATGTCCGAGCGCTCCATTCCCAAACTCATCGGCATGGGTCAACTTGATGACTCTGGCGGAATGATGGTCTCCCCAGACGGTGTGCTCGCTCCCGTCCCCTACAAAGGGGCGACCGTTCATGACGGTCCCACGGAACATCTCGGGATCAAGGATGAGGCGTTTCCGGTCGGCCCAGGATTCCAGTGCCCTTATCTCCCTGAGTCCGATCTGGCGTCTTTCCGTTTGGCTGATGTCTTCTCCTCCCCGAAACCGTTGCGAGAGGCCTGGGCGAGCATCTGCTGGGCTGTGATCTTCCCCTCGAAGGAGAGCAAGCGCGCCTGCAAGGTTCTCTCGAGTGTCTCTGGCGGGTGATTTGGTGTCTGCTTCTCCGTATTCATTGGTGTGGATGAGTCGTGGGCTGGGTGTGGTGGTGATGTTTTTCAAGGCGCGGATGGGTGTTTTCGGGTTGTGGAGTGCATTTTGGAAAAAACACACCCTTCTACCCTATGTGGAAGGATTTCGGTATTTCGTGGGCATAGGGTTCGCGAAGCGGGGTCTTAAGCAAGGTATTGAGATCAAAACCCTCCATGAGAAAGGGATAGCTGCTCTCGGAAGTCTTCTCCCAGTAAAGTTCGACCGGATCAGAATCGAAGCATTCCATGATTCTTCCCTTCAACCACAGCACCTGCCGGGCAAAAGACTGGCAGTACATTCCGAGATACATGACCGAGTGACCCCGAGCGGTTCTATTGAGTTCGGCTTGCAGTGCCTCGAGGACCTTTCCAGGGGCCTCACCTCTCAATACCGCATTGATGATCGCCCTGACTCTGTTCTGGATAAAAAACCCACTGTAATTCCTGAAATCTTCGTCGATACGACTCGAACCAGGCGTCGCGTTGTAAACTAGATTGGGTTGTCCATCAAAACGGTAGAGGAGGAGCGCAATGATCCTGTTGAGCGGGGGATCTGAAGAACTATCTCCGGGATAGGCGTTAAGCAGCTCGATCGCCTCTTTTGCGGTGCATCGGCTGACCTCCTCCTCGTAGTGGGCGGCCTCGCATAGGAGGCTGTCCCGAAGGACTCGTGCGATGCCCGAATCTGCTGTATGGAGGCTACGGCGCACTCGGTGCTTGGTGTGGTCGGGGAGATGCTCGGTGTAGTGGACCCACCACGTGCCATTGTTGTTCCATAAATGATGGAACGGATTGTTGGCTGTAGTCCGGATGGAGAGGACGGGCTTGTCGATGGTGGCAGTGCTCATGATCGTGATGTGTGGGTGGTCACACCAGGAACCCGGGCAACAAAAAAGCGCCGTTCCGTCAGGAAAGGCGCTTCATAAAGCCTGGAGAGATTTTTGTTCGGAGGATTTCTCCCTCCGCACATCGGCCGGCTTTCGCCGTCCAGCCACCGTAGGATTTCTCCGTCCCCGGTTGGCAGCCTTTGGTATCAACCAAAGACATTCCTGATGCTGATACTTATATAGCAGAACGCAGGGGCGGATGCAAGACTGCGGAACCAATTCCGTGTGTCATAGTCGCCGGAGCCGAATGGATGCTAGATGGCTAGTGGGGAGACCGGACTCCCCTCGGGCTGTAAAAGGATCAGAATCGAAAGGTTAGGGGGCTGGCGTTCACGGAATGACACCTGATCAACGAGATGACTCTCGTATCAGCAGCCAAACCGCCGTCCAGCCCCCTGCATCCCAGTCGCCGGGCCCGAAGGTTACCGCTTCGACGACGTACCATATTCCAGATCCTATTCTCTCAATGACTGGGGCTCAAATTGTAAACCTCTCGGGAAAGTCGTGAACCGGCTGACACGGTAACTTAATCTGCTGACCAGAGCACAAGCCCCGAGAAGGCTTGTAGAAGTATCTAAGCACCCATTTTGAAAGTCAACCGGGCCCCCGTGTCATAGACTGCCCTGTAACCCTTAATCAGTGTGATCGTGTTGCAGGGTCGAAGTGTAAAAGCATTAAACCCAAACAACTGGTAACTCGTGCCAATCCGTCGTGTAGTGCGGCGAATGCCTCTCCCGTTCTCAATTGTTGCCTTGGTAGCTATTGCAGGCATCTCGTTTCCTGCAGGGAGGTTTTTCATTAACCAACCTGGCATATCTTATCCCTCTGAGAAGCTAGTTTTCACAAAACAATGACTTGGATCTCATGAATTCGCAGTTTCTCGGGGCTGCACCGAGGTGTCCGCAGTCGAGTTATTTTGATACCGCAGAGGCGCCCTGCCGAGGCAGGAAGGAAATGACCACTCCAGCTTCCCCCACGGCCTCGCGATTTCCAATACTCAGCCGTCCCGCATCGACTCCTTTGTCAACGAGCATTCCCCTTACCTTCTCAGCGCGAAGCTTTGCCAGTGTATCGAGGCGATCCTCGGGAATCTCAACGGCGGCGAGATACCGGTTGAAAAGCGGCTGATCCTTCACCGATACGGAGGCTGATTTGTCCTTGCTGCGCCTGGAAAGGATTTGCTTGATCCTGAGATGGTCAAGGAATCCCGTTCCCTCGAGCTCTGGCAATCCTTTGCCCTGCTTCACTCGCTCGACAAGCAATTGTTCCGCAACCAAGGGACGATCGTCCGTGCTGGTGCGACCACGCAGCATGAGTCCCATGGCTGGCCGTTGCGCCAACAGTTTCACAAGCCCGTCCATGCGCCCCAAAGCGCTGGAATCGAGATCCGGGCTGCCGGCAGGGCTCTTGATCGGGGTGATCGTGAAAGTACCGGGCCCTGTTGCTGATTTGCCACCGAATGACCCTCCGAGCAATTTCAGCGGTGTGGAGACTGCACCTAGGATGGCACTCTTGAGCGCAGACGCAAGGACCGCACCGGTTGAGACTGTTGATCCCTTTTCATCAACGCGTAATGGCACGGTGAGTTTGATATCGCCGGAGGGGTCGCTCAGTAGAGCGATCATGAGATCGATTGGTACTCCGAACATCCTGGTAAATGAATTCGGATCTCGTAGCGAAATGCCGAAATGCTGCAACACTAGGTCGTTGTCGATCTGCATGAGGGCTCCTTGAGTGTTGAGCTTTGTCGTGATCGAAATCTGACCCGAGTCGAGTGTGGCTCCTGCAGCTGCCGCATAAGGCGAGAAGGGGGGCAAATCCAAGCTTTTCAGTGAAACAGCATAGCTTCCGACATTTCCAGCCTTCAGGTTCCCGTCAATGGTAAGCATCGAATTCGTGGGCAGAATTGCCTGGATGCTGATCTTATCGGCCGAGGGATCGGGATAATGAATTCCTTGGAGAGAGATGGAGAGGCCGTTGATCGTGGAAACAGCAGTTGGCTGCACGGTGGTGTTATTCACCTCGATGCTGCCGCCGGTGATTTCCAGCCGGGCGATCTTGGCCTCCACCGGTGAGGATCCCGCCGAAGTCGGGGGGGGCGGGTTAGGCATGGTCGCGTTGGTGGCATTGGAGGTTGAGGAAATTCCGAGCAGCGCATTCAGCGCGGATGCGGGGTGCGTGTAGTTGATCTTTGGTTCGACAAGCCTAATGAGTTCAAAATTTAGCTTTGTGGCCGGCAGAGATTTTGCACCGTTGGGAATCGGGATAACGGCCTCGTTCATCACCATCTCAAGCTGTTTCCAGCCGAACGAAAATTCCTTGTTGCCCGGATCGGCGATGGCAAGGGATTCGGTGGAGCTGTGGCCCGAGATTCTGATGGAGGGTGGGCCGTGAATTCCGGGGATATCCGTATCGATTCTCAGGTCGCCGCTAGAATCAGCCGAGCGTAACCATGCAGCCAGTTCGGGCAGGGAGGCGAGCAGGAGGGGAGGGAACGGTAGGTTACTCCAGGTGAACTTTCCGGAATAGGAGGGAGGCAGAATTCCCACATCACCATCCAAACCAATGGTCCCGCTTGCGATTTGAAGGGCAAGGGATATCGGGAAACGCTTCCCCTGGTCGGCTGTCACATTGGAAGCTTTGAGTGTGAGCGTCACATCAAGGGGCCCCTCCTTGGTAATCCATGTGAATTTCGCATGAGCGATATCGATTTTTTTGACGCGATACCCGAGCACCGAAGAATCGGATGATGCCTTGGGATGTTGAGAAGCTGTTGTTGCTGAAGAGGCTTTCGGAGCCGTCCCACCGGCAGATGGGCGTGCGAGCAGGAGATCCTTTTGCACCCGCAACACGGTTCCTTGAATGCCGATAGCTCCGAGAGCGAGGTCACTACCGCGAACCGAGAGATCCTCGAGCGTGAATTGCTGCAATGAAAACTCCAGCAGGTTCCTTTCAAGAGTGGAATCGAGGATGAGCAAATTAGGCGACCTCAGCGCGAATTGGTCGATCACGATCGCCCATGGCTTTGATGTAGGTGTTGCGGGAGCTTTGACCGTCTCCTTCTTTGTGGGAGGGGTAGGAGGACTCAGAGGCTTTGCATGGCAAAGAGGATCAATCGTTCCCCCTTCTTCCCGCAGTAAGTGGATCGAGGGAGAGTCAATGGATACCTCGGTGAAACGCACGGTTTTCTTCAGGAGAGATGACCAAGCAAGGCGCACTGAAATCCGTTGGCAATGAATCAGCGCTGAGGAAGGATTGATGAGCGGAGGGTTGAGGGCTGCATTGATGGGGGTCACGTTATCCGGCACACTCGCTACACTGACCCCCTCAAGCACGATTTTACCCTTAAGGAGCGACAGATCGACCTTGTCGATCCGTGCCGGGAGACCGAGGTAGTAACGGGATCCATAGGCGACCCCTCGCTCGATCAGCGGAGGAAGCAAAAGACGAAACCCGATGAGCAATAGAATGAAAATCGCAGTCGGAATAAGCACCCGACGCCTCTTTCGGATAAAAACTCTCAGACGATCCACCTTTGAAGGTGAGAAAGAGGAGGGTGGTTGCACGAGGATATGATTGGCCAATCACACCCTAGAACGCAATTACAGCAACACCACAACGATGGTTCACCCCAGACCTCAGAAACTCGGCGGCCTTGTCGGTTTGCGTCATGTCATCCCCAGCGAATGCCGCCAACGGATCAGCCTCACGAGGTACGAACTGTGAAGCTCCATGCGCGGGTCTAGGACCTCATCCAAGAAGGCTTTCCCGATCTTGCTCTGGCTGGTGGCAAACTTCGAGTCCTCGGCCAGAATGCATTCCTCCTCATCGCTGAACCCTCATCCTTCCAGCTGATCCTCCTCGACTTCCGGGAGGATCGTGCTGTGGACAATGGAATACCAGCTCCCGGAGCTGTAAAAGCCGGAGGATTACCTGTTGGATTTAAGAGCATTCCGGAGAAGAATGCTGCAACTTCCAAGCCCCCCGGGCGTTCTATTGACACACCAATGACCGATTCTTCTGAAACCGAGGGCGAACTCCCCGCGTCGACATCTTCCCCATCCAGAGGGAAGTGGCCTCTGATCGTGATTCTTGCCGTGGCCGCGGTGGTCATCGGTGCGGTGGTCTGGAAGGTGACCCATCCCGTGGTTGGCAAGGAATCCCGATCCGGGAAACATGGCGGCGCCTCGATGCCCGTGCCGGTGACGGTGCAAACGGTCGGTGCGACGAATTTTCCGATCTACCTCGACGGCCTTGGCACGGTGCAGGCCTACAACTCGGTACTTGTAAACGCGCGCGTTCCCGGCCTGATCTCCGAAATCCTCTTCAAGGAAGGACAGGAAGTGAAGGAAGGGGATGTCCTGGCGCGCATCGATCCCCGTTCCTACAAGGCGCAGTACGACCAGGCTCTCTCCAAGACCGTCCAGGACACGGCCCAGCTCGAGAGTGCAAAGCTGCTGCTCGCCAGGGACGAGGAACTGTTGAAGAAGAACGTGCTCGACCGTCAGAGCTACGACACCCAGCGCTTTCTGGTCGCCCAGCTTGAGGGAACGGTGCAGGCCGACCGGGCAAACGAGGAGATCCAGAAATCGCAACTCGACTGGACAAGCGTGACCGCACCGATATCCGGCCGCACGGGTGCCCGCCAGGTCGACGTCGGCAACCAGGTGGCCGGCGGAGGGACTGGCACCGGCGCCGCCTCCATCGTCACCATCAACCAGATCAAACCGATCTATGTGACCTTCACCCTCCCCCAGCAGAATCTCGGTCGTATCCACGAGGCGATGACCTCATCGACGAACCTCGCGGTCATTGCGTTGGAAGGGAACAACAAGACCCAACTCGGGGAGGGAACCCTCAGCATGATCGACAACCAGATCGATCCCTCCACGGCCACGGTGAAGATGAAGGCCGTCTTCCCCAATGACCAGGAGAAGCTCTGGCCGGGACAGTTCGTGAACGTGCGTCTTCTGCTCGGAACGAGGGAGCACTCCCTCGTCGTTCCCGCCGAGGCGGTGCAAATCGGCCCGCAGGGAAGCTATGTCTACGAGGTAACCCCGGAGAACACCGCCCGGATGCAGGCGGTCAAGACCGGCCCGACCGAAGGGGGGATCACCTTGATCGAGTCAGGTCTTGCACCCGGCACGTCCGTGGTCACTGACGGCCAATACCGTCTCCAGCCGGGGTCGAAGGTCTCCACCGGATTGCATCAACCCGCCGAGGTCACCCACCCCGCTCCCTGAGGGTGTCCCCGCACCAAGAGCGGCTCCTTTCCGTGACCAATCTCTCCGAGCCCTTCATCAGGAGGCCAGTCGCCACCTCGTTGCTGATGGTGGCACTCGTGCTGGTCGGCTGGCTCGGCTACCGCTTTCTCCCCGTTGCGGCCTTGCCGACGGTCGACTTCCCGACCATCCAGATCACCTCGCAGTATCCCGGGGCCGATCCCGAGGTGATGGCCTCGCTCGTGACAGCCCCGCTGGAAAAGCAGTTCGGACAGATCAGCGGACTCTCCTCGATGAACTCCGTGAGTTCGCAGGGAACCTCGGTGATCACCCTGCAGTTCATCCTGGGAAAGAGCATGGACCAGGCCTCTCAGGATGTTCAGGCGGCCATCAATGCGGCGGGCGGACTGCTCCCGCAGGGCATGCCCAATCCCCCCGTCTACAACAAGGTCAACCCCGCCGACACCCCGATCCTGACGCTCGCCATCACCTCCGAAAACCAACCGCTCGTACGGGTGAACGACGTCGCCGACTCCATCCTGGCCCAGAAGCTCAGCGAGGTGTCGGGTGTCGGCCTGGTCACCATCCAGGGCAACCAGAAACCGGCCGTTCGGGTGAAGCTCAACCCCGCCGCGCTCAGTTCGCAGGGGATCAGCCTCGAGGCGGTCCGCACCGCCATCGCGGCGGCCAATGCAAATGCACCCAAGGGCAGTTTCAACGGTCCACGCCTCTCCTACTCGATCGGCGCCAACGACCAGATCCGCAATGCCGCAGACCTCGCCGGAATCATCCTGGCCTACCGCAAAGGGGCTCCGGTGCGTCTTGCCGACGTGGCCACGGTCACCGATGGCGTCGAGAACTCGGCGATCGAGGCCTGGATCTCCCAGGAGGGCAAGCCTCCCCGGTCGGCCGTCCTGCTCGACATCCAGCGCCAACCGGGGGCCAACATCATCGCCACGGTCGACCGGGTGAAGGCCCTTCTGCCGCAACTGATGGCTTCCCTGCCGCCGGGAATGCACGCCGACATCTTCTCCGACAGGACCGAGACCATCCGGGCCTCCGTGCAGGACGTCGAGGGGACACTTCTTCTGACCATCGTGCTGGTGGTGCTGGTGATCTTCCTCTTCCTGCGGAAGGTGAGTGCCACGGTGATCCCGGGAATCGCCCTCCCCATCTCCCTGCTCGGCACCTTCGCGATCATGTATCTCGCGGGGTTCAGCCTCGACAACCTCTCCCTGATGGCCCTGACGATCTCGACGGGGTTCGTCGTCGACGATGCGATCGTCATGATCGAGAACATCGTGCGTCATCTGGAGAAAGGCGAGACACCCCTTCAGGCCGCCCTCAAGGGAGCACGGGAAATCGGCTTCACCGTCATTTCCCTCAGCATCTCGCTGATCGCGGTCTTCATCCCGCTGCTCTTCATGTCGGGGATCGTCGGGCGCCTCTTCCGGGAATTCGCCGTCACGCTGAGTTCCGCGGTCATCGTCTCGGCGGTGGTCTCCCTGACGCTCACCCCGATGATGTGCTCCAGGATGCTGGGACCCGACGGACACGGCAGGAAACGCGAAGGCCATGAGCCCTGGTTCCGCCGCCTGCTCTGGCTCTACGACCGTTCCCTGATCCGCGTGCTGAGGCATCCCTTTGCCGCACTCTGTGTGGCGGCGGGAACCCTGGCCCTCACGGCGACCCTCTTCCTGCTTGTTCCCAAGGGACTCCTGCCGATCCAGGACACCGGCCTGATCGTCGGCGTGACCGACGCGGCGCAGGACATCTCTTTCCGCCAGATGGCCGACCGTCAGAAAGAGCTTTCCGGACTCCTCTCCCTTGATCCCGCCGTCGAACGCGTCGCCTCGTTCGTGGGAGCGGGCACGGTCAACCCCACCCAGAACACCGGACGCCTCTACATCGTTCTCAAACCGCGCGGGCAACGTGACCCGATCGGGATCGTTCTCGGCCGCCTCAATGCCGCGGCTCACGGAGTGCGCGGCATCTCTCTTTATCTTCAGCCCTCCCAGGATCTGCAGATCAACACACGGGTCAGCCGCACCCAGTTCCAGTTTCTCATGGAGGATGCCGACGTCGACCTCCTCTCGGAGTGGAACCGCAGGATGCTGGAGAGGCTCCGGCAGGAAAAATGCCTCGCCGACGTGGCCAGCGACCAGCAGGACCTGGGACTGCAACTCCGCATCACGATCGACCGTGTGGCCGCGTCCCGCCTCAACGTGCCCGTGCAAGCGATCGACGACACGCTCTACGACTCCTTCGGCCAACGGCAGGTCTCCGTCATCTATACCCAGCTCAACCAGTACCGGATCGTCATGGAGAACCAGGGGCGCTACCGCAATTCCCCCGAGGCCCTCGACAAAACCTACGTCAGTTCCACCACGGGAACGCTCGTCCCGCTGAGTGCGCTGGTCAGCGTCGAGACCTTGCCGGCACCGCTCGTCATCACGCATCAGGGACAGTTCCCCTCGGCCACCATTTCCTTCAATCTCGCCCGGGGACATGCCCTGGGCGAAGCGGTCCGTGCCATCCGCAAGGCGCAGAAATCGCTCGGGATGCCGGAGAGCATCCAGACTCAGTTCCTCGGCACCGCCGCCGAATTCCAGTCCTCGCTGGCCTCGGAACCCTGGCTCATCCTCGCCGCGATCATCGTGATCTACATCGTTCTGGGCGTGCTCTACGAGAGCTACGTCCACCCGCTCACAATCCTTTCCACGCTCCCGAGCGCGGGCGTGGGGGCTCTTCTTGCCCTCTGGGCGTGCGGGATGGAGTTTTCGCTCATGGCGCTCATCGCCATCATCCTGCTCATCGGCATCGTGAAGAAGAACGCCATCATGATGATCGATTTCGCCATCGAGGCGCGCAAGGAGGGGGCGACGGCACACAAGGCGATCTACGAGGCCTGCCTGCTCCGTTTCCGTCCCATCATGATGACCACGGCGGCCGCCCTCTTCGGCGCGATCCCGCTGGCCTTCCAGTCGGGAACGGGGTCGGAACTCCGCAAGCCCCTCGGCGTGGCGATCGTGGGGGGGCTGTTGCTTTCGCAGTTCATCACTCTCTACACGACGCCTGTCATCTATCTCTACCTCGACCGCCTGGAACAATGGGCGCGGCGCAAGACCGGTTCCTGAGCACATTCCGGCGCGATGAATCTTTCCGCCCCGTTCATCAGGCGTCCCCGAGGGACCTCGTTGCTGGCCGCCGGTCTCTTTCTGGCCGGGTTGACCGCCTATTTCGCGCTGCCGGTCGCCCCCCTGCCCAATGTCGATTTCCCGACCATCTTTGTGAGCGCCTCCCTCCCGGGTGTGGATCCGGAAACGGCCGCCACGTCTCTTGCCGCCCCTCTGGAAAGGAGGATCGGGCAGATTCCCGGAGTGATCGAGATGACCTCCTCCTCGACACTGGGGGGGGCCAGCATCACAGTCCAGTTCGATCTCAACCGGGATATCGACGGTGCCGCCCGCGACGTGCAGGCGGCGATCAATGCGGCGTCGCACGACCTGCCCCCCAACATGCCTTCACGGCCGACCTACCGGAAGGTCAATCCGGCCGGAGCCCCCGTCATGGTGCTGGCAATGACCTCGGAAACCCTTCCCATCACGGAAGTCTACAACCTGGCCGACGGCATCATCTCCCAGCGCTTGAGTCAGGTTTCGGGAGTCAGTCAGGTGGCCATTTCCGGAGGTGCGAAATCGGCAGTCCGGGTCCAGGCCGACCCGGCCCGTCTTGCTTCCCTCGGAATGGGCCTCGACGACCTCCAGGAATTCCTGGCGGGAGTGAACACTCTTACCCCAAAAGGGATCATCTCAGGGAACGGCCGGGCCTACAGCCTGCGCGTCAATGACCAGTTGCTCGACGCCGGGGATTACGGGCAACTTGTTGTTTCCCAGACGACCAACGGAGTCCCGATCACGCTCTCCTCGGTGGCCAGGGTTGAGGCGGGAACCGAAAACACCCTCCAGGGCGGATGGTTCAACGGGAAACGGGCGGTGATCCTGCCCGTCTTCAAGACGCCCGATGCGAACGTCCTCTCGGTGACGGGTGACATCGCCCGCCTCCTTCCGATCCTGCGCTCCTGGCTTCCCCCCGGAGTCCATCTTGACGTGGTCGCCGATCGCACCCAGACCATCCGGGCCTCGGTGAACGACGTGCAGGCGACCCTTCTGCTCACAAGCTGTCTGGTCATCCTGGTAATGTTCCTCTTCCTGAAAAGGATCGGCCCGACCTTCGTCGCGGGGGTGACCGTTCCCCTTGCCCTCACCGGGACATTCGGGGTGATGTGGCTCTGCGGTTACAGCCTCGACAATCTCTCGCTCATGGCGATGACGGTCTCGGTCGGATTCCTCGTGGATGACGCGATCGTCGTCATCGAAAACATCGTCCGTCAGCGAGAACTCGGTCTCGCACCGCTCGAGGCGGCCATCGTGGGGGCCCGCCAGATCGGCTTCACCGTCATCTCGATGAGCCTTTCCCTGATCGCCGTTTTCCTCCCGATCCTCCTGATGGGAGGAATCGTCGGACGGCTCTTCCACGAATTCGCCGTGACGCTCAGCGCCGCGATCACGGTCTCGGCGATCGTCTCGCTGACCCTCACGCCCACCCTCTGCGCAGGCCCCTTGGGATCATCCGGGGAGGGTGGGGCGGGTGCATTCCTCCGGTGGACGGAATCGCTCTTTGAAAAAGCCTTGGCGGCCTATGCAAGGGGACTGGACACCGTTCTTGGTCACAAGCGCCTCACGCTGGCCGTGACGCTCGGAACGATCGCCGCGACGGTCTGGCTGTTCGGGGTGATTCCGAAGGGATTTTTCCCTCAGCAGGACACCGGCCTGCTCATCGGGACGACCGAGGGAGCTCAAGACATCTCCTACGAGGCCATGAAGACCAACCACAAGCGCATCGAGCAGATCGTCCTGGAGGATCCGGCCATCGCCGCGGTCGCCTCCTCCATCAGCGGGGGGAACGGCGGGACGGTGAACAACGGCCGCCTTTTCATCGCACTCAAGGCGTATGACCAACGGAAGGCCGGCATCGACGAGATCATCAACCGTATCCGGCCCAAGACCGCCCCGGTCAAGGGGGCGCGCCTCTTCCTGAGCCCCCTTCAGGATCTGCGCATGGGGGGCCGGCCCGGCAAGGCACAATACCAGTATGCCCTGCGTTGCGACACCATCGAGCCTCTCATCGAGTGGGCCCCCAGACTCGTTTCCAAACTCCAGGAATGTCCGGAACTCGCCGACGTGAGCAACGACCAGCAGTTCCTCGGACGCGAGGTGCGCGTGGTCGTTGATCGCAATCTGGCCGGCAGCCTCGGTATCCAACCGGCCGCGGTTGATTCAGCCCTTAACAGCGCCTTCGGGCAGCGGCAGGTCTCGACCATGTACACCGGGATCAACCAGTTCCATGTCGTGCTGGAAGCCGATCCCGAGTTGCAAGCCGACCCCAACCGCCTCGACAAGATCCACGTGAAATCCACCGGAGGGAAAATGATCCCTCTCAGCACGATCGCCCGCTTCGAAAACCACAACACCCCCCTCTCCATCAACCATCAGGGTCAGTTTCCCGTGGTGACGTTCTCCTTTAATCTGGCACCGGGCGTTTCCCTCGGCACCGCGGAGCAAGCGATCGCGCGCACCGAACGGGAACTGAACATGCCCGCCGACATCAAGGGGGGCTTTGCGGGCAACGCCCTCCTTTTTCAGGGAAGCAACGAGAGCCAGTTGATGCTGATCCTCGCCTCGATCCTCGCCGTTTACATCGTGCTGGGAATTCTCTACGAGAGCCTGATTCACCCGCTCACGATCCTCTCCACGATCCCCTCGGCCGGCGTGGGAGCCCTTGTCGCGCTGATCCTCACGGACATGGAACTGAGCATCGTCGCCATGATCGGCATCATCCTGCTCATCGGCATCGTCAAAAAGAACGCCATCATGATGGTCGACTACGCCCTTGATGCGCAGAGAACCCGCGGACTCGCCCCCCCCGAGGCGATCCGGGAAGCCTCCCTCGTGCGGTTCCGCCCGATCATGATGACCACCGCGGCGGCGATTTTCGGAACACTGCCGCTGGCCCTCGGCACCGGCATCGGCACGGAACTCCGCAAACCCATGGGCGTGGCCATCGTGGGGGGACTGCTCGTCTCCCAGTTCCTGACGCTTTACACCACGCCCGTGGTCTACCTCGCCATGGAACACTTGAGGGAACGCGGGTCTCGTCTTCGCGAAGGGATGCTTCGGATCTTCAGACCGGCACCGGATGGCCGACCTCCCGCGACGGGTTAGGACTTCCGGGGCAGGTGCTTCTTCTTTGACGCGGCGGGGGATCCGGTCTGGAGTAAACGGATGAAGAGGTCCCGCCACTCCCCATTCCTCATCCTTCTCGCCCTTTTTGTGTCGTTACCATCCCTTCTTACCTCCTCCGCACGAGCCGGCTACGAGACGCCCGACTACAAGGTCGTCTCCGCAGAGGGGGCCTTCGAGACCCGGGATTATCCGACTCTGACCATCGTCACCGCACCGATGCCGCATCGCGGTAACGACGGCGCCTTCATGAAGCTTTTCCGCTTCATCGAGGGGCGGAACGACCGTTCGGAGAAGATTGCCATGACCACCCCGGTGCTGATGACCGGCACGGAATCGGGCACGATGAGCTTCGTTGTTCCCAAAGCCGTGGCGGAGCACGGGGTCCCTGCCCCTGCCAATCCGGATCTTACGGTCACCACCAAACCGGCGGCACGTTTCGCCGTCTACCGCTACTCCGGCTCCACCAAGCCGGCAGCCGCGGAAGCGGCCGCCAAAAAACTGCTCGGTTGGGTTTCCTCAAAGGGCTTCACGACGGAAGGCTCCCCGATCTTCGCCTACTACGACCCTCCGTGGACACTCTGGTTCCTGCGAAGGAACGAGGTGCTTGTCCGACTGGCACCAGGGACACCCTAGGCGCGTTGCCGCGCACCCGCCCCCCGAAGCATTCCCTCCCATGCGCTGCCTTACCGGCATTCTTTCCTCGGCAAGCCTCGCTTTGGCCCTGATCGGGAGCCTTCCCGGATGTTCCCGGCCCACCAAGGCCGTCCTGCAAAGCCCCGATGGGAAAATCTCTTTCATCCTCGAGCGGGGAAAGCAGCTTTCTTGGTCGGTCACCCGTGACGGGTCCCCCGTCATCACAAACGGGGAACTCGGAGTGGTTATCGGCGATCCTCCCCGTGTCATTCCGTCATCCGACAACTCCGTCACCCTCCTCTCCACCCGCAGCATCGACACGGCCTGGACCAACGCTTTCGGTGAACGTCGTGTCGTCCGCGACCACTGCAACGAGGCGCTCTTTTCCTTCGGATCAAAGTCTCCCCATGGAGATGATGTCACCCTCCAGGTCCGCGCCTACGACGAGGGAGTCGCCTTCCGCTATGCCGTCAAAGGCCGGGGAAAGATTACCGTAAAGGGAGAGAAAACCAGTTTTCCCCTCCCGTCACCGGAAACTCCCGTCTGGACCACAGTCATGGCCCAGGGACCCATCTCCCGTGGTCCGGTCAGCGGGGTGAAAACGTGCGTGGACCGTCCCGTGCTCGCCGAAATTTCCCCGAACCTCGTCGCGGCCATCGGGGAGGCGGCGCTGGTGGACTACGCCCGGATGCGCTTCACGGGTTCCAACAACGCGCTGGTCGCCGCCTTGGAACGCGACACGAACGGAATGGTGATCCCATTCGGTTTCACCGGTCCGTTCTACACACCCTGGCGTTTCGTCATGGTCGCTTCCTCGCCTTCCAAGCTTGCGGAGAGCAACGACTTCATTCTCAACCTCAACGAGCCCTCCAGGATCCCCGACACCTCGTGGATCAAGCCGGGCAAAGTCATCCGGGACAAGACGCTCACGACGCAGGGCGCCAAGGCCTGCGTCGATTTCGCGGCGGAACAGAAGCTCGATTACGTGCTGCTGGATGCCGGCTGGTACGGCCCGGAGGGGAGCAGCGACTCGTTGGCCACCGGAGTCAACATCGATCCGGCGCGCTACATCGGCCCCCTTGATCTCCCCGCGGTGATACGATACGCGCGGGAAAAGGGTATCGGGATAATCCTCTACGTGAACTACCGGGCACTCCAGAACGGCCGGATCGACAAGCTTCTCCCTCTCTTCAGGTCGTGGGGCGTGGCCGGCATCAAGTTCGGCTTCGTCCAGGTGGGCAACCGCGAAGTGACAAGGAGTCTGCATGAATGGATCGCAAAGGTCGCCGCCCACCGCATGATCCTCGATATCCACGATGAATACCGTCCCACCGGCATCACCAGAACCTGGACGAATGTCCTTACCGTGGAAGGTATCCGCGGGGACGAGGAAAACAAAAAACTCCCCGCCGACAACGCCCAGGTCCTCAAATCCCTTTTCACCCGCTGCCTGATGGGCCCTGCGGACCAGACAAACTGCTATTTCAGCCGCGAGATTGTCGAAAGGCTCGGGTCCCACGGTTCCCAATTGGCCAAGACGATCGTGATCCCGAGCGCGTTGCAGACCCTCTTCTGGTATGACCGCCCCGCGGGTTCCCCCGCCGAGAAGCAAGGGGGAATCATCGATCACTCGGTCGCGGAAATGGAATTCTTCCGCCGCCTGCCGACCGTCTGGGACAAGACCCTCTTCCTCGAGGGAAAGCCGGGGGCCTACGCCTCGGTGGCGCGATGCAAGGACGGCGTCTGGTATCTCGGATGCCTCAACGGTAACGAGGCCCGCACCTTTTCCCTTCCACTCGGCTTTCTCGATCCCGGCACTTCGTATCGGATGGAGATTTTTTACGATGATCCCGCTTCTCCAAGTGTGACGAAGGTTTCCAAGGAGACCCTCCTCGTCAATTCCGGCACGGCTTTCGGAAGGGAAGTCACCGCCCGCAACGGCTTTGCCGCCATCCTGACACCCCTGCCGCAACACTCCACGGAACGCACGACCGCCAACCCCGGGGGCGCCTCCCGATAGGATCATCCCGATGGATCTCTGGCTTGCTCCGCACGATGCCCGGGTGCGCGGGATCCGGGAACTTGGGATCGGATTTCACCGCTCGCCTTTCGGCGACTGCGCGGCGTTGACCACGGAGGACCGCCTGGTCGCGCTGCGATTCACAGATGACCGGGAAAACGTGTCAGAAGCCTTTGCAAAAGAGTGGCCTGAAGCCACCCTGCGGCAGTCGGAACAAGCGGGTGAATTCGTCCGGCAGGTGTTGGAAGACCCCCGGTCAGTCCCACTCCTCGCGATCGGCACTCCCTTCCAGCTCTCGGTGTGGGAATTCCTGCGATGCCGCCTCTCCGCAGTCACGATGACGTACGGGGAAGTTGCCCGGGCGATCGGTCGGCCGACGGCCGCAAGGGCGGTGGGACGCGCCGTGGGAGCAAACGGCATTGCCGTGCTGATCCCGTGCCACCGGGTCGTCTCGCAGGGAAAGCTGACAGGCTACCGCTGGGGACTGGAACGCAAGAAAGCCCTGCTGGCCTGGGAACTCTCCCGCCGCAATCCGCTCGAAATGCCGTTCTAGAAAAAAGGCCTGGGCGATTGAGGCTTGGGGCGGGAATCAACAGGCAAGCAGGCCTTCCAAATCTTGGGGGAGCGGCGATTCCCAGCGGAGTCTCTGACCCAGATAATCAAGTTCCAGCACACAGGAATGCAGCGCATGGCGCGGATGCTGCAGCAGTGCTTCCATCGAAGGACTCAGGCCGGTCTCGACGAACTCCAGATAGCATTCCTCGGAGGGGCCGTAGATCTTGTCCCCCACCACGGGATGGCCCGAGTGTGCCAGATGAACCCGGATCTGGTGGGTGCGCCCGGTCTTGGGCACGCAGTGGATCAGCGAAAGGTTGCCGAAGCGGGGGTGGGTGATCCTCCGGACAACGGAGAATTCAGTGAACGAGCAAGCGCCTTGGGGATGAACCATTCTCTTGAGCCAGATCCGGGAATGGGTCACTTCCCCTTGGCGGAGGATGGGGGCGTCGACCATCCAGTTCTCCGCGGAGGGCCACCCCGTCACCACGGCCAGATATTCCTTGGCGACCTTCCCCCGGGCCATCGCCATCGTGCAGGCGCGGGCAGCTTCATGGGTCTTGGCCACCAGCACGATGCCGCTGGTCTCACGGTCGAGGCGGTTGATCAACGAGACTTGCCCGCCTCCGGCGATCTCGTAGGCCAGCAGCTCGCGTAGCCGGTCCCAAAGCGTGACGGGACCGCCCGGTTTGCTCGGGTGGACGAGCAGAAAAGGAGGCTTGTCGACCGCGATCAGATCGGGCGTTTCGCCAAGAATCCGGAAGCCGGCTTCCCACGGCTCGAGTTTGGGCGCTTGATCAGCGGGTGGCATCGGGTCATTTGTGAACGGCATGATCCGTATCGTCAAAGCCTCCCGTTCCTATGGGGATCCACCGGTCACCGCCCTGCACGGGCTTTCACTCGACATCGGGCGGGGGGAGTTCGTTGCCGTCACGGGACCGAGCGGCTCGGGTAAGAGCACCCTGCTCAACCTGCTGGGGGGACTCGACCACCCCTCCTCCGGCGAGATCATCGTCGACGGCATTCATCTGGAAACGGCCCGCGAGGAAGAGCTGACCCTCTACCGCCGCACCAAACTCGGAATCGTCTTCCAGTTCTTCAACCTCGTCCCCTCGATGACGGTTACCGAGAACGTGGAACTTCCCCTTCTGCTGCGCGGTGACGGGGGGAAGGCGATGCGCTCCGCCGCCCTGGGGATGCTCGATCAAGTGGGGATGGCCCGCAGGGCGGATCACTTCCCTCACCAACTCAGCGGCGGGGAGATGCAACGGGCAGCCATCGCCCGAGCCCTCGTCCATGGTCCCTCCCTGCTGTTGGCGGACGAACCGACAGGCAATCTGGACTCCGGGAACGCGGCCCAGGTCCTCGAGGTGATCGCAAAGATTGCTTCACGGCGCACCACCACGGTCATTATGGTGACTCACAGCGATTCCGTGGCCGAACTGGCCGACCGCCGCATCCGGATGCTGGACGGGCGCCTCGTGCCGGATTCCTCCGCAACCCACTGACCCCGAAATCCTTTTCATCATCCCGACCATGGAAAAACAGCGCACGTTGGCCCGGTCCGCAACCCTTACCGGCAGCGCCCTTCACAACGGCGGATCCGTCACCCTGACGATCCATCCCGCCTCCGCCGGTCACGGGTACAAGTTCCGCCGCTCCGACCTTCCCGACGAGCCGGTGGTCGACGCCGACGTGGCCCACGTGAAGACGGTCGAGCGGGCCACCACGCTCGTGCAGGGCAACGCCAAGATCCAGACCGTGGAGCATGTCCTCTCGGCCCTCGCGGGACT